>Ga0209149_1001439_pt1 | contig 12047 bp, 7 predicted proteins | sample WorMetTyACAVOLI2_FD_187423 | JGI IMG/M metagenome (GOLD analysis project Ga0209149, IMG submission 187423) | Marine gutless worms symbiont microbial communities from Max Planck institute for Marine Microbiology, Germany - Olavius algarvensis... ... | reverse complement strand
TTTTCCCGATACAGACAAAAGAGAAATCGGCCTGTAGCTACTGCACTCAGACTGCGATCCTTTGCCCTTGTAGAGTGAGACGATAATGCCTTCTTTCCAAATTTCTTCTTTTCAAATTACAACACCAAATCGAAAACTTCAAAATTAAGAATTGCTACTAAGACATTAATAACGGTTACAATATTATTGATATCTTAGGGAAATGAAAAAGAAGCAGAACATAATGGCATGGACAGCACTGTATAGCGTTCACGACATACATAGATGTCAGTAGCAAGGTGGACATAGTCGTCGTATGTCATGTTTGATGAATCAAGCAACGGATCATATTCCAAGATGCGATATAAAATTCTTCGACCATCTTTTGACAATCTGTAAAGACAGCGACAATGGCAATTAAACTCCACCAGCCAAACTACTGACACTGCTGCTTCAACACAAACTACACTGTGTCTCAAAAAAAGGAAGCCACATGATGTTTGATGGCAAATTGCAAATGTGCACCGATTTTCAAAATTCTTTCACAGACTGATTCGTGAGAAAATTCTCTATGTGTATGCACAAGAACTTCAACATCACCTGCAATATGTTGCTACACTACCTTGTGAAAGCCGAAAATCCAAAAATATTACTGATTTTGACAGCATCCCTAGCAAACTGTTGACATGTTCCTGAGGACACTTTGAGGACTTGATTTAACATCTAACTACTGTTAGACAGACTGTCTCAAGACTGCTGACATTGAGTGACTGACTAACATTTTGAAGTATGTCAGACGACGCCTGAAATCAACAGATAAACATTGTCCAGTTGAACGTTGTTGCATCATGGTGGTTTTTTCACTATGATTATCTTTGCACTGTCTTCGTTCTTTCTATGCTATACTCCATGTGTTGTACACATATTTAAGTAAGATCATTAGTGTTGAAGAGATTCATTCAGTTGGTACGATCAATAACGTAGAAACTTCTTACTTTACACAACTGAAAATGGTAACACATTTTCAGTTGTGTAAAGTAAGAAGTTTCTACGTTAAGATCATTAGTGCAATATTTTCGTGGCAGGTTACACAAGATCTCACAGTAAATTTCAGTTAAAACATATTAATTGTCACGTTCAATGTGAAAATTCGGTAACATTTTTGTATTTTTAACTTTCACAAGGTAGTGTAGCAACATATTGCAGGTGAGGTAGAAGTCCTTGTGTGTATACATAGGGAATTTTCTCATGAATCAACTGGTAAAAGAATTTTGAAAATCGGTCCACATTTGCCGAAGTTATTATCAAACATAGAGTGGCTTTTTTTGAGACACTGTCTATACTCTGCTTTATTACGATTATTCAAGGTACACAAGCCTCACGGTTATTATTGTGTCTGTTGATCAGCTGCAATCTGCTACCAGGATGTTTACAGATATCAACATTCAGTTGCTATAATTTATAGCATAAATGTGTCCCAGAAAATGAGACATGCGTAATCTTGAATATCTTGTACAGTCGTAAGTCTACTGCAATGAAATTTAGCGCATAATATCCTGATGGCCTTAGCTATTAAATGCATACATGATTTGCCACCTTACCTTAGTTATGCTTCTACACTACCTGACATTACACAAAAACTGAAACGCGACACTGGTGAGCTAAAGCAATAAAATGTACCTGTTCAGGGGCGTATTTAGATGGGGGGGGGGCGAACCGGCTTGCCCCCTAAACTCAACAAACATTAGGCCTAATGCAGATTGCCTGTTAGTAGTGTAATACGCACGGCACGGTTAATGAAATTTGACGAGTTGACTCTCGGGAAAATCATTTAAATTGTTGCCACCAGATGTCAGATTTTAAGGCTAAAATGTACCAAATTCAATTTCGGCTGGGGCTCTGCCCCAGACCCTGCTGGGGGAGCTTACAGTGCTCCCCATACCCCCTAGCTGGATGAAGGGGGCCTACTTCTAAGGGGAGGGGAGGAGACAGGAAAAGGAGGGGAGAGGAAGGGAGGGGAGCCTAGGGGAGGGGAGGGGATGAGACCCCACCCCTTCATGCCCCCCTAATCCATATTTCTGGAATACGCCAGTTACGCCCCTGCTGTTATCACCTGTTTGTGACATTTGGTACACCTAGGAAAGATCAAAGTGGGCTCACCAGTGTATTTTTCAGGATTTAATATTTGGGAGGGTGTGAGTCAGCTCATGTGGGCCAAACTAATTTTCCTTCTGCATGGTACAATGCACAATTTTACAACAAAACGGTAAAATGTAGCAGGATTCCTCCTCTTATCTTGGCCGCTTTACTGTATCTGAACAATTATAATACTAGATGACGACTTGATAAAAGTATTTTATGGTCCTACATTAGAGAAATGTATTATACACGCACATTTTACAGTTAATAGTCTGTTAGCCGTTCTATAAATAAGCAACAACCTGCTGCTAATCAAATAGATATCGACTGACAATAACAAGGTTGCAATTGCAATTGCAAGCCATGATTATGCTGAGGTCTAGTGGATGAAAATGCTTGGTGTCCTGGAAATTTTGGGCGACTGAACACGGCGTAAATAATTTCCTGGGGCCATAGACCTCTTATTTTAAGAGGTCTATGCCTGGGGCTCACTGACAGATGTCACAATCCTGGAGTAAAGCATCCTGTACCAAAGTCGTGTGAATGCAACCTTGTGGGGCTGCAGCATAACAAGACTATTGTGGCACTGGCTACAAGCGGTTCACAACACAACGGCAGGGCATGTCCATGGTACCTTCATCATTATAGCTGTACATCCGGTCGTCTAGGCGTTCAACGCGCACGTGTCAAAAGTGCACCTGCTCGCAACAACCTGCCAATGGCCGTCACTGCTGCTTAATGGCAATACATGGAACACCTGGAACACCAACTGACAAAGAAAGCTTTGTGATTGTGACGGCACTATAGCGCGAGCGTTCATCACGTGTTGCCGGGTGGACTATTCAACGCTCTGCTGGCTACGAAACAGCTGGTATCCACATAAAACGGCTACAGTCAATGCAGAATGCTGCCATTCTTCTAGCTCCACTGCATCCAGTACGAGTACGACTCGCTGCCGCGCGAGCGGCGCGATGCTATGTATAATCGCGGCCTATGCTGTCGTGTGGTGTCTGTCCGTCCGTCCGGTGTCCGTCCGTCACGTTCGCGTAAAGAGTAAACATATCCTCAAACTTTTTTCACCACTGGGTAGCCACACCATTCTGGTTTTTCCGTGTACTAAACCTTAATGTAATATTCCCACAGGGACCCCCTAATGGGGGCGTCGACAACAGGGGTATGAAAAAATCCTGATTTTCGACCAGTATATCGCTTTATCTAGGAAATGATACAGGACAGGGCCATAGTTACTATGAAATGCCAATAGGAACTCGTACGTGATCTATTGAATGGTGCCATTTCCAATGATAATTACACATCTAACTCGCCCACACTTCCAATAGTGTGCTCACCAGCCGGGCACACCCGTGTAACGTTACGGCCATCGGGGCGGTGCTTGCGAAATTACACTTAATGCAATACACCATGCGGGGCGACTGCCACATCATACTAATGATCATTGATCAGGGCGTGAGTCCGTACGTCTATACCACTCCTAGGTCTACACACACCTTTGTCAGTTATTACTACACTGTGTCCCAAAAAAAGTGTCCAAAAAAAGTATACCCCTTGTTTGACAATAACTTTGGCAAATGTGGACCGATTTTCAAAATTCTTTCACCACGTGATTTGTAGGAAAATTCTCTACATACATACACAAAGATTTCCACCTCACCTGCAAAATGTTACTACACTACCTCGTGAAATTCGAAAATCCAAAAAGTAGCTGAATTTTCACGTTAAAAATTTGCTGCGAGATCTTACGTAATCTGCCACAAAAATATTGCACTACTTTTACTTAAATATGTGTACAACACATGAAGTATAGCATAGAAAGAACGAAAATCACCATGATGCAACAACGTTCAACTGTTGATTCGAGACGTCGTCTGACAAACTTCAAATGTTAGTCAGTCACTCAATGTCAGCAGTCTTGAGACAGTCTGTCTAACTACTGTTAAATGTTAAATCAAGTGTTCAAAGTGTCCTCAGGAACATGTCAACAGTTTGTTGAGGATGCTGTCAAAATCATTAATATTTTTGGATTTTCGAATTTCACGAGGTAGTGTAGCAACATATTGCGGGTGAGGTGGAAGTCTTTGTGTGTGTATACATAAAAAAATTTTCCCCTGAATCAGTTGGTGAAGGAATTCTGAAAATTGGTCCACTTTTGCCGAAGTTATTATCAAATATTAAGGGGTATACTTTTTTGGGGGACAGCGTTTTATCACTCAGTGGGAAAGCTGATACTCAGAAAGGTTGCGTCAATCTAGGCGCCGCAGTACGGAGCCCATTGTGCGTCGCAGTGCACGGCTGTGGGGAAACAGAAAGTGGACCAGGAGACCTACTTTCCTACCGTCTAGCCTACATAAACCTGTATGTATAGGGCGTGTTTTGGTCAACACATTTTACGAGCATGAGCGCAGAGGCAAAGCCACGTCCGCCTGAAACACGTTCTGCCAGCCGAACTCAAGGACATACCTGTGTACCAGGGACTAAACTCCCTGCTGCGTACCTATTAGGTGTAAACACGTTGAGATGAAACCAACCTGTGGGGCATAAGCACCTGCAACAGGTGCCTCCAATATATAACTGACATTGCTGAAGTGCTATATAAATAAGAGCAGACTGTAAGAGCAGACACAGCAGACTGTGCTATATAAATAAGTGCCTGACTGACTTGTAACTTTTAATATCTCGCTTATTAGACAATAAGCTCAGCCAAAAAAAAAAGAAAAACTGCGTGTCACTTGGCCTTCCTACTGGAAATGCTCATATCTCCACTGTGGTCCGTAAAAATATGGTAGTAAACTTCTGTCAATAACTTTGGTAAATCTTAACCAACTGTAATTAATTTTTCCACTGCAAAAATCAGAATGAATTTGTGAAAAAGTGCCATCGTTTCCTTACTTATTATTTTAACGTCTTACTAATGACGTCATCAAAACGTCACTGTTTGCTGACGACGTTTGCAAACGAAAACAAGAAGCTCAGCTATCGCAGAGAGACCGCGCGACGCTTCATGTCACTGAATATTCTGCTAAGTCACTCAATGTCACTCAAGGTCATTCGAAATGACACTGTTGCGTAGGGCATGTGTTAGTCCCTATTAGTATTTCAATGATATGTCTGTATGTCGTATCGTTTATAAGATATTCAGCGTCAAATAATGGCGTGACCTTGAAACTAGGGATAGGGGTTGTTCAAGGTCATTGAAAAATGCGTCGTTCGATAGATCATATACGACTTTCTATTTGTCCGCCATAGTAAATATAGCTCTATCTTGTACCATTTTGGAGTTATTTGACGTTAAATAATATTGTGGGTTAGAGGTCACTCAAGATCATTCAAACTGGTATTCGAAAGTTTGCGTGTGGTTTCCTATTCGCCTTTCATACTAACTATGGCTCTATCTTGCATCAGTTCCGAGATAAAGCCGGATATTGGTTGAAAGTCGTGATTTTTTCATACCCCCCTTCCATTCCACGCCCCCGTTAGGGGGGTCCCCGTTAGAATATTGACATCTCGTTTGGTACGGGAAAACTAGAATGGTGGGGCTACCGGATGGTGAAAACACTTTGACGATATGTATAACCATTTAGACTCAATACTGGCGTGTGACAGACAGACAGAGAGACGAACAGACATCTTGCCATGGCATAGTCAGGGCTATTTTTATGCATATGCGTCGCGCAATAATGACAAAAGAAGATAAAATTCTGATCAGTGGTGACGTCGACTGTCAGCCTGTGTGGTCGCTGAAGGCAGACATTTTGATTTTTAACATGATTATAAACTTCTCCTGCAACTTTTACATCAGTATTTTAATTTTTTATGAAGAAAATTTCAGTGCTTATGTCAGAATGTAGTATTTTCTGATTTTGCATTACAGAAGCATTGAAGTGACACATTTTGGCATAGTGAGGTACAGAATTTATTTCTGGTGTAACAAGAACTTAGCTATCGCAAATAGATTGTGCATCAGCTGCGCATACAATATACCGAGGGCATCTATGACAACCCCGTTACCTTGAAATCTAGGTTAACGGTCACTCAAGGTCACTGGAAACGGATCCATTGAGTAGATCACACACGACTTACTATTAGACGAGTTACTGGATGCTGAATATTATCGTGACCTTGAAACGTGGGTCAGAGGTCAATCAAAGTCATTGAAATTAGTGCCATTCGAAAGCTTGGGTGCGGTTTCCTATTCGCCTTCAATAGTAACTATAGCCGTATCTGTAGCCGTTTGTGAGGTATTTAGTGTCAAAGAGTGGTGTGACCTTGAAAACAGGGTTAGGGTTCATTCAAGGTGATTGGAAATGGCACCATTTGATAGATCACATAGTTCCTATTCGCCTTCCATAGTAACTATGGCAATATTTTGTATCGTTTGTGAGATATAGCAACTTATTGATGGAAAATCGCGAAATTTTTATACTCCACCTGTATTTAGCGGTGGTAAAACTAGAATGTTTGGGCTACCGTATGGTGAAACAAGAGGTCAAAGTAATTTGACAAAAAGCGCCTCACGGGGAGCCCATTCCCCGGTTAGGCGGTTAGGGGTCACCCCAGGTGGTCGAAAGTTGTGCCATTGAATTCCTGGGGCAGGGTTTCCTATTAGTGTTCCATAGTAACTATAGGCCTAGGATGCACCGTTTGGCCACAGTGCACGCGCGTGACAACCAACGACCAACCAACCAACGACCAATGACGTCACGACACAGCCTATCTCAATAAGCGCCTCTTTTACTAACGTAAAGTGAGGCGCTTAAAAACTATGACGATATGTTAAGCCATTTTCATCTGATACCGGAACGTTACGGATGGACAGACGAACAGATTTGCTATATCAATATCTCGCGTCAGTATGGTGATGCGCAATAAAAATTAATGAAATCAGTCAAGATTTACGAAGTTGTTGCAATAAGTTTATTGCTACATTTTTTATCGACCACAGTGTATAGTTATTCAAGAAGTCAGCCACACAGACTGTGTATAGTGCATATGCACTTTATAATGAATTTCTGTCTAGATTTTCAACTTAATAAATGACCTTGAACACTTGAGGATGCCCAAGGCCATTAACAGTATTGCTAATCAACAGCTATAATATAACATCCTAGCTAAATATGCTCCGTCATTATCTACGTGCTGCTATGACGCTATGGTTAGAGTGTTAGAATGGATTTGCTCAGTGTCAGTCTGTCAGAGATTACGAGTCACAATGTGCATCAACTCCATCACGCGATTGGGGCTTCCAGGCACCAGAGATCGTGGGAGGCCAAGGAAGACGTGGTCCACATGTGTGAGAAATGATATGAGTATATGCAACCTGGATGGTGTCAACCCGTTAGACAGGAATTCACGGAGAACGAGTGTGAGGCGTTGCCAGGTGTTGCCTACCCCGGAGTCCGGGACAACCGCAGCACCGTAAATACCAAAACCGGATATGATGATGATGATGAATGTAAGTCCAGGTAAGAATTCTGTCAGGTACCGGTAATTAAATCCACGATGACTACCTGTATCACGTGATAGTTCTCAGGAGATGTCTGAGACCTCTATGTGTTTTGTACACGGCCCATGTATTACTTTTGGACTGTAACAGCATCGGACATATACAGCGGAGTTGCAGCCAAATAATAATTTCTGCATTTTTGCATCCTTTGACCTTTGAGTCCTTGACTTTTCAACCTCCAAAATGCAGTATGACGAATGCAGATACAGGGACCATTGAACAACATTTTGGTCCTTACCAGAAGTAAATCGGATCATTTGGTGGAAATAGACCAAAAGATAGACAGACCCACATTTTATATGCATTCTCACACAGTGTATAAGTGTAACAGACAGACACACAGACGAAACTGCCATAGCACCAGACATTTTTGGAGCAGGAAAAAACTACCATTTTTATCGCTTGTCAGCACACTGACATGCGATATTGGTATTGATATAGCAATTCTGTCCGTCTGTCCATCACGTTCCGGTATTCTATCGAAACGACTTCACTTATTGTCATTTTCTTCACTGCACGATTGCCCAATCATTCTAGTTTTATGAGTATCAAACACCTTCACGAAATTCCGACGAGGTCATCCCCTCCATCGGCATTAAATACAGGTGGGGTATAAAAAGTTCTCAATTTTTGACCAGTAAGTTGCTCAATCTCACAAACGATACAAGACAGTGCCACGGTTACTATAGAAAGCAAATAGGAAACTGCACCCAAGTTTTCAAATGATACCAGTTTCAATGACCTTGAGTGACCTCCAACCCAGGTCACGACATTATTCAATGCCAAATAACTCGAAAATGGTACAATGGCCGAAATAGAAGAAAGTCGTGTATGGTCTATCAAACAGCGCCACTTTCAATGACCTTGAACGACCCCTAACCCAGTTTTGAAGGTCACGCCATTCTTTGACGTTGGATCTCACAAATGGCTAATGATGTGGCCATAGTTACTAGTTACTATAAAATGTGAATAGGAAACCGTACAGTCTGAATGACCCCGACTCCCTGAGTGACCTCTACACCTCTACATGTAACCCAGATTTCAAGGTTACGGAGTTAAGTACAGATACCCTCTATGTATTGTATGTGCTGCTGGCACACGATCTGTTCACTTCACAATATCTAATTTTCTTCCATAGTTAATAGCAGTTTTTGTAATGAGATATGATGGACACAAAAAAATACTGTCCAATCACATTAAAGCCAACAACTAATTGATTTGATATTTAGTTAATAATAATAATAATAACGACAATTTATAAGGCGCAGTAATATGACGAATCTTGGAGATAACATAATCATAGCAGCAATAGTATAGGTAAATGTTGTAAGCTTACGGCATGGCCAGCATATCATGATAAATGTCATCAGTGAGATGTCGAGAAGCAAAATTATCATCATGCAGGATTGGCAGCCGCCTTAACTCTCGAGTCAGGAATTTCGGCTGAGGTACATAAACTAAAACCATACATTTGTACATTACATACAGAATACAGAGATTTACTGGCAGGATTACTACATAATAAATGCTGTATGCATGTTAGCATTTTTATAACCTCAAACACGATCTCCATAAACTGTCCAAATGCTGTATATTTACGTTAGCGACAGCAGTAGATCGCCGCTACCGGAATACAGTTTGAAAACTGATAGTGGTAGATCTGCAATAATTTGCGGCAAAAAAATGTGGCATTCTTAAAGCGAAAATTTGAAAACTGGCACTACCTGTGCTATGGACCCTAACTGATGCACAAAGTGGGGTTCTGACTATAAACGACTGATGAGGCAGGGCCACCCGATCTACCTCCGTCACTGTCACGATCTACCACAATAATTACAATATTTGTAAATGTTAAATATTGAATGTATTAAACTATACAGCATATACGGTTTCAGTGCAGCCTATACTATAAGATGTGACTTCCAGTGTCACACAAATGTTGCAGGAGCTCGGCTGGCAGGATTTGCAGAGCCGTCGTAGGGATTTAAGATTAGCTTTATTATACAAAGTGGTTATGGGTCATGTTGGTATCCAGCCTGAACATGTTGGTCTAGCAGCCGCTGATAACAGAAACAGGGCAGAACATCAATTTAAATTTTGTACTGTCGGTTCATCAACACCTGAGCATTCCGCCACTCTTTTGTGGTTCAAACCGTAGGAGACTGGAACTCGCTTCCGTCCCATGTGGTGGAACAGTCAACCCCCAGCATCAGTGGCGGTTCTAGCCAAAACACTTTGGGGGCCGGGCCCCCGAGCTCTGAGTGGGGGGGCAATAATAAGTAGTCGGTGGAAAAACTGGGGGGGGGCTGGAAAAAAAGTGAGGGGCCGAGTCCCGTCCCCCCCCAGCCCGGGCCTAGAACCGCCACTGCCCAGCATCTTTTAAGGCGGAGCTTTCCAGGTTGACGTCGGCGGCCGGCCGCATACGCACCGTAAAGCGCCACCCCCCATTCACGTGATACTCCACCAGGAGGACTGTGAATTACTCATCAGAATCAGATCAGAAGCCAAGTTCATTCTGATTCTTACATAATTGTGAATCAGTATTGACGAAGAGTTGAATACTTCAACTAGTTTCTGATTCTGACAAATAATTCACAGTCCTCCTCGTGGAGTATCGCGTGAATGGGAATGTTTCAGTGCAGCTAACAAGCTAATAAAACAAAAGCACGTCAGCCAACGTTCAACCTCATTTCGTCGTTATTTCCTAGTTTATCTGCTTAATTTAATCCGTACCTCCGTGCTGTGTGCGCATTCCGATCGTACCGCCGCAGTATAGCACGAGAATCGTCGACGTATATTCCGTGGCGAACACCGAGTCATCAATGTCGACCGAATCAAGCACGCTGAACTTCTTGTGAACTCGCCCAACCGACGACGTCGACGACTTCCGCACCTTCGTGGAACCACTACGTTGAGAACCCCACTCCATTATGTCGTGGACCGACGGAACACGATCAGGGGCCTTCAAGCCGTTGACTTGAGTCACGTCCGTCGACGACAGGGAAGCCGGCGGTGGACTAACGCAGCAGCAACACTCCTGCAGAGACTCCATTTACATATCCAGCAGACGACAGCCGAGTGATTCAATCAATAATTCCTCACACCGCGATTGATCAGCACCTTCCGCAAATCTCCACTGCCCTACGAAAGGTTGCGTCACGTCACACACGCGGCAAGGTTGTTTTCATTTAAAGCGCCCGCGCATGCGCGCCTGCCAACTTCATGCCTAATGAGTCTACGCAGCTTACGATTGGTTGATGTACCTCTATGGATGTCCAACGCATGGAGGTCCCACGCCACACCCACGGATATCTATTTTTAGGTTCTAAAAATAGACATCCGTGGCCACACCGCGCACTTAAGCGGTACATTAATATTCATAGCTTCACCAAGCCTCGACATCACACTGATCACAGACTTCACAGCAATCCACCATTGATCGCCGATTCGCTACAGCTTTGTCAAATTGTCATTGCGGCACTGCCACTGCTAGCCTTCGCGAAAAGGAAAGCAGGATAGAGAAATTGAAAGTTACGTGTGCCTATCAAAATTTCAACCCATTTTTGCCACGCGATGCTATGCATAAGCTCGACCTAGGCTATGCTGTCGTAGTACTGGGTGACTGTCCGTCATTGATGCATGTACGCGCATTGTGTCGGAACGATCAAGTCAATATACTCTCAAACTCAAACTTTTCTCACCAGCTGCAGCTAGACCCATATCATTGTAGCTTCCCGTACCAACTATGCACAGCCCTCAATACATATGTCCAATTGTCCATTGGATTTTTACCAACCATGAAATTTGGCAGATCTCTGCTGACAAACCAACTCGCTGACAGTAGATTTACCGGTCATTCTAATGAATAGCCGTAGACGTAGACCGTAGTCGTAGACGTAGCGGATTAGCAGGCGCAGGTCTAAGCCTCTATGCCTGCCTCATTTCACACTTTAACATAGTCAATATAGTCGTTTAATCAAATCTGAATATGTTACTACGACTTCCGGTTCCCTGTAGGCTGTAACTGTGCACGAAAATCGTAGATAATCTCGATCCTGGTCTTGCCAATTATATGTCTAACCTGTGTTTAAAAGTGTTAGTACTGTTAGCCATAACAATCCAATTTGGCAAACTATTTCAAGCGTCTACTAGGCCTACTCCGCCACGGAACAAGCGTCGACGCTGAAGTCCATCACTGCCTATTATCCAGGGCTCCAGTATCGGACCGGCGGCATATGTGGTCAACGCGAGTGATCTGAATTGGGTGACTTCCGGCAACCAACTGTGCAAGTTCGCCGACGATACCTACCTCGTCATCCCAGCCAGCAACGTCGACTCGCGGGCGACCGAGATAGACAACATTGAGACGTGGGCACGGACAAACAATCTGACTAATGCAACCCGGGTA
>Ga0209149_1001438_pt1 | contig 12048 bp, 5 predicted proteins | sample WorMetTyACAVOLI2_FD_187423 | JGI IMG/M metagenome (GOLD analysis project Ga0209149, IMG submission 187423) | Marine gutless worms symbiont microbial communities from Max Planck institute for Marine Microbiology, Germany - Olavius algarvensis... ... | reverse complement strand
GAAGGCCTGGGTACGTAAAAATGACGATTTTTTGCAATTGTGGTTCGAATAACTGGGAAACTGTTGTAGATAGACAGCTGACACACTAAATGCGCCGTAATTTCCGAACGCGAAGGCCTACGAACTTGGTAGACGAACAGAGCCTACATTTGCGAAAGTCACCATATTAATCCTTCTAATTAGAGCAGCCTTCAGCGACTAACGAAAATACTCAACAACACGAGGCATCGCACGGCCTCTCTGCGATAGCTGAGCTTCTTGTTCATTAAAGCATGAGGAATGTCAAGGAGAAGCTAACCGTGGAACTAGGACAGAAACTAGAAAAAGACAACATAAGCACTGTGCTGCAATGAAATGGGCTAAGATGGTAAGGTCACGTTTTAAAAAATGTGGACAACAAGTGAAAAGATGTATCGATTACTAAGTGCAGGCAAAGATAGCACAGAGGCTGATAATGAGACATCCGCATTTAAACAAAGTTGCAACTGTTTGTAGTAAATGAAAAAAAAGAAACAAATGGTGAAAAAGAGAAACAAATGGTAATCAGACGGTGAGAAATTTCTTTAAAGAACCTGGTACCAGCTCACGCAAGGTGTTCTCAGATAAAGGACATAAACGAGTTTCATATTGTTTGTGCTATTACCGGTACTATAATATTTTTACAATGCAAATAAGTTTGAACTGCATTGCAATGCACAGGAGTGGCTCCAGTCAAATAATACAAGGTATGTTTTTGTCTGTGTGCAAATGCAATGGTCAAAAATTACAGAATTCAAGTGCACAGTCTGGAAACATTGAAGGTTCTGGTCGCAAGTAAAGGACTTCAAACTACAACATTACGCCAGCAAAATTTAGAAAGGCATGCCAATTCAGACAGTGATGATGATGATGTTAAGACATACAGTGAAGATTTTGCTACACAGGACAAGTCACCAAATGATGAAATTTGCTTCTTTCCATTGTACAATAGACAATACCTAGTACTAACTGAAGTCACCTAAGCACTGAATTGAATGACGGATAAGTATGGCGTAACAGTAATCAAAACTGCTGCTACACAAAATCTCATGAACCGAGGTCTCTAAAAGTCTTGCCAACTAGTCAATACTACAGAGCATTGCAGCTTTATCTATGCAGCAGTAATGCAGTATGCTTGGTAACGCTCAATTGCTGTCGCTCAGAATACCACAGGTCGTTCAAAGCAGTGGAAAAAATGAATGTTGGCAGTCATTAAATACTCTGTCATGAAGATGCTCAGAAGCAAGACACAAAATGCATCTGGCAGAAGAAAAACTAATAAAGAAGTGCCAAGTGATTCATCGTCTCTTTAGATTTAGAAACCATCATCTTGCCATCATCCGTTATTTTTGTAAACAAAGTTAAACAGGGATGCCACCATATCGGCCACAAAGCATATCAGCCACAACCGAAATTCATATCTGCCACACAGAAAATCCATATCGACCACAAAACATACGGTAAGTTTATTACACTTAAATATTAGTTTACTACATGTCTACGTCATGGTAACATATTATGTTTCGTGTTATCTTTATCTTTCTGCCCGTCAGTTGTCATCCGACATGACTTATTCGTTAGTTTATTTCATTTCCGTGTCTGCCAGTACGAGACGGTAGTCTTTGTGACATTTTCGGCGCATTTGTGACATTTATGATTTCTTTGCGCCGTATACAAATGTTCTTACTTACTTACTTACTTGAACACCACATTTAGCTGCCATTACCGTATACTCCACTCCTACAAGGCCTTATAAATAAGAAAGTTAACAAAAATATCGAAAATGCCAGGTCTTGCAATCACAAAAACAATAAAAAATGCACAACTGATCGATAGTGATGTGACGGAGCTGATCAAACTTCACATTTGTCGAATGCGAATTTCAACTTACAAATTCGTTCAAATGCGAATTTGCAGGCCTGTCATAAAGTTTACTAGAATAATGGTTTGTTAGTAAAAATTATAATCTCCGGACTGAATACTGCTTGGGAATTTCCGTTGGGAAAATGTTCTCAATTTTCACGGGCTAAAAAATGGCGGACACTTCGAAAGACGGGCTGCTATTGGGTGGAGGAATACACATCACAACTACATCGCTGTTGATGCGCGGAAGTTATCAAGTTCCTGCTTGCATACGTAATATTGTTGAAACACGTTTATTTTTGGCAATATTTCACATGCTTGCGCGGAAGAATATTTAACTGCTGCAAACGTATTACTGTCAAGTTGAAGTTAAAGTTCGCGATCGGATAGCGGTGGTTATGTCAGAAATTATAGGCCGCAATGGACGCCATTTTTAGCCCGTTTCCTATGGTGAAATAGTCAGCAAGCAGTGTGGGGGCTGTGGACTGTTTTGTCAATAACCGAGAACCAGCTGGGAGCGTGACGTCACAGAGCCGGAAGTGAATTGGTTTATTTACAAATCCGTTTTTACATATAAAGCAAGCCACTCTATGTGACAAAAGTGACTTTTCCAAGCATTCGCATTCAACAGAAACGAATTTAAACTATTCGATGAATTTCGAATATGCGAAAAATGTACGAATTTGAACTTCGTCACATCCCTACTGATCGATGGCAGTTCAGTCAAGCTGTAGACCCAAGTTATTAATGCTGCACGTAAAGTTGCAGAGTAACGATGTTGTAGAGTGACTACCAGCGTCATATACTCTGACCACAACTGGTTAAGACATCTCTCGACATGACCTGTGACCTTCAGAGACGACAAAGCGCTGCGCCACGTTAATTGCCGAATGAGTCGGTCAGCCTTTCTACTGTCGGTAAAAAACAAAGGCAATGGACGGTCGCTCAATCTCTAACTACTTTAACTACTCATGTCAGATCGCTTTAAAGTACCGTATCGACCACGCAGTTGTTGAGATCTTGTACTCTTCGATTATATGAGACGTGATTGCATACAACGTGTCGGGTCTCAAATGGATAACTTCTGAGTGTTGATGCAAAATTGCAGTACATTTTCCTGTGGCCAATATGGTTATTCATCGTGGCCGATATGGTCTTTTTATGTGGCTGATGTGGTCTGTGATTGATATGGTACAGACCCAGCTAAACATGCTGAAAGTGTGTTTGCTACCTTAAGTCTATTTCCCCCACACTTATTCATTACCAATAGCAAAACACAGCAAATGAACTTATGATAATAAATGTGGCTGGTAACAGCAGTTAATAGACAACAGATAAACTAGACTGCAACCAACAGAAATTACTACTATTACTAATGTTTTTGTTCAACAAGCAGACTCGTCCGGATTTACTGTCAGGTCCCAAACAGTCTCCAAAATGAGAACCTTTGAGCATTGTGGAAAAGGATTTTTAAGGGTGGATGCCATTCCTGCTGGCAAGGATAGGGTTCTGAATGCCAAATGATTACAATGCTGAATGTCGATGTTGACTACAATGCCGAATATACCACTATAAAAGAGCTGGTACGTGATGTGGAGATAAACATAAATGCTTAAATTTCTATAAATGTGTTTAAACATTTATGTCATCAACATCAACAACATTTCTCAAGTAGGACATGTGTGTTATGTGCCATTTCTCATTTACTTCAATTACTTGTTGCCATTATCCACCGTATGATAACCATCTGCATCTATGCCAGCATCTCACAGAAGATCCAGCCCAAAAAAGTGCATCGCTATTATGACACATGTAAGATACTGGTTCTAATTACCGACATACATTTGGTTATTTGACAGTTATTATCTGTACCATGGATGACACGTGCCCTGATTCTTTATAGACGTCAGCGCTTTATAAATCATCTACTTACTTACTTACTTACTAACACTGGTGGTAAGGTGCGAGTGCTGTTTCAGTCTGAAACTCAGCTGTCATTTTGGAATGAACTACAGAGCTTTCAGCACTTCTTTTCAGTACACTGTTAGAACCAAATGGTATGACGATCCTTACAGTGAATACAAACACTTGGCCTAGTCTGCACCACTATGCTTGCAATGTATGGATGACTGATGAAGCACATTTGCACGCACATACATTCACCAATGTAATTCTCTGTGAGCTATGCTGTTTGCACATGAAAGCAATGCTATATAAAATTTGGCATTCTGGCTATACCCATTATCCTATGGTTCTGAATGCGGAAAAAAGTGAATATAAAAATTCAACATTTAGGTTAACAGCGTTCGGCATTCCGGCATTCGCCCAACCAACAGTGTCAAAGCAATAAAGGGATTAATATAAAAATAACTAATTGTAAAAAAATATATCAAAATTTACTGCAGCAAAGAATCGAGCCATGTTAAGCTATCATTACAGAATGCTTCGAACAAGTTCGAATCGTTTCAGTTTATGGTTCTGTTCTGGGCTGATATACGGACGGATTGGACTGGTCTAAGTTTTTGGACCAGCATCAGTCCATTGGTGGCATTTTTGCAGTGTGTGCATGTGAACCCTGTGAAATTCAGTGCTGCTGCCCGCTACACTCGCTTCAGCCAGCATAACTCAATAATATAAACAGATGCTGTGGGCTACGGCCAGTGCTCGCAGTTGTGATGTGAACAAGACTGGACTGAAACATGGGCTGATGAGTAGCACATCGCTCTTCCTCTTTTCCTTTTTTGTGTAATGTCATGCTGCTCTGCATCAGGGCATGTAAGGCTGTTCTGAAGCTTACAAGTGCCTGTATTGGAGATGAGGTGAAGGAAGAGTAGCACATGTGGTAATTAAATGGTGCAAACTGCTCACTGATGGCTGTGGAACGATCCGTATACCTCCATTCAGATACCGTATTTTCCGGACTATAGGTCGCTCCGGAGTATAAGTCGCATGCCCATAAAATGTGCCTATTTCCCAGAATAATCAATACATAAGTCGCACCGCTGTATAAGTTGCACGGGCCAGCAGACTCGCATTGCAGTGTATAGGCCTAAACAACAGTGTAGTGCCTTGTGCCGACGACGTGTTCCAGTGACGTCACTGTGATATATTAGTGCGGTAATTCACATCATTAACTGACGGGGTATCACGCGAGCTAGCCGCTGATAACTGTCATCGCAAGCGCGGATAGAGCCGACTAGTATTTACCCACACCACTGCTGGCTTCCCCTCCCTCTGTGGACAGAGCCCCGTCTTAAGTCCCTGTTGCCTTAGATCGATAACAGTGATGGTTTCTCTCATTTAGCCCTGTACTCTGATGCAACCGCAGCCACCACCGCCTAGAACATTGGTCCTGTTAGTACGCACCTGGCGATGCTGCACAGGTCAAATCCCTCACCCATGCACGGTGATTTGGTCTGCGTCCGGCCGGCATAACACATGGCTCTGTGCCGTTAATGCAACACACTGGGATACAGTCAGTAGCCCAATGGTTTTCCCACGGAGGTTAAGAAGCATGCCTATAAATTTGTCGGCAGATAGGTCGCACTGGAGTATAAGTCGACCCACCGTCGTGGAAAGAAAACAAGCTCAGCTGTCACAGAGAGACCGTGCAACGCTTCATGTCATTGAATATTTTCCTAAGTCACCCAAGGTCATTCGAAATAACACTGTTGAGTAGGGCGTGTGTAAGTCCCTATTAGTATTTCATTGGTATGTCTGTATCTCGTACCATTTCTAAGATATTCAGCGTCAAAGAATGGCGTGACCTTGAAACTAATGTAGGGGTCGTTCAAGGTCATTGGAAATGGTGCCGTTCAATAAACCAAAGGACTTTTTATTGGTCCGCCATTGTATCTATAGCTCTATCTGGTACCGTTTTTGATCTACTTGACATTGAATAATATCGTCACCTTGAAATCTGGGTTAGAGACTCAAGCTTGGGTGCGGTTTCCTATTCGCCTTCCATAGTAACTAACTATGGCAGTATCATTAACCATTTATGATATATTCAGCATCAAAGAATAGTGTGACCTTGATAACTGGGTTACGGGTTGTTCAAGGTCATTGAAAATGGCGCCGTTCGATAGACCACATACAACTTTCTGTTGGTCCGCCATTGTAAATATAGCTTTATCTGCTACTGTTTTGGAGTTATTTGATGTTGAATAATATCATGACCTTGAAATCTGGGTTACAGGTCACTCAAGGTCATTCAAAATGCTACCATTCGAAAGCTTGGGTGTGGTTTCCTATTCGCTTTCCATAGTAACTATGGCTCTATTTTGCATCAGTTCCGACATAAAGCGAGATATTGGTCGAAAATTGTGATTTTTTCATACTCCCTTGCATTCGACGCCCCCATTATGAGGTCCCCATCGGAACATCGGAATATTGTCATCACGCTTGGGACAGAAAAACTAGAATGGTGGGGCTACCTGATGGTGAAAAAACTTTGAGGATATGTGTAACCATTTACACACAATACCGGCGTGTAACGGAGAGACGGACAGACAGACATCTTGCCACTGCATACTCCGTGATATGCATACGCGTCGCGTGGTAACAACTGCGACTTACAGTCCGGAAAATAGAGTAGGAAGGAGATAATTCGTGTAGTAGGCAGTGGTGGCAGGCCGCAGTGGGTGGTGGGCAGTAACGCTGGTCACATGTGACCTTGGTCGACAGTATTATAACTAGAGTAACTATCTGCATCATTCACGATGGCGATGCAAACATAATGTCAGTGAGTATGCACAACTGTGGTGGACCATGAGCAGAAATCACACACAAATGTTAAGTAGACCTTTCACACAATACGGTCTTGATCCTTACTTCACGTTCAACAAAACTCAGCCTCGTCGTAATTTCAACAAAGTTTAACAGTTACTTGTTATTTCAGTTTTTATCAAATTTTTACAGAAATAATGGTACATTCAGCAAACATTACAGAACTTCACACCAGGCTTCGTCACTGTCTGTCCTTTCAGCTACTATGAGCATACAGTTTGATGTTCTGTCTGCATTCAGAATTTGCTGCTAATGCACATTAGCAACGAGCATGTCAATAAAGTTATGTCTCAGCAGTATCGTAGACATACATAATTATGTTACAATGAAACCTATGACATCGTGACGTTCGCTATAACCAGTTTGCAGCATTCGTAACCTAGGCCTAATCGAAATGATCTTAAATGTTTCCCTCGTCAGGATATACAAGAAATAAAGGCATCAAAGATAATGTGATCACGTGATCATATGTTACATAATATTACTGTACACTATCGGCCAGATTACATAATTAAAACTGTAGTTTCCACACTAATAGCTAATAATACAATTGCTTCATCAAACAGCAGAGTGGACATTATTAATCTATTGTTTTTATTTTACAATCAGCAATTTTCAAGCACTACAGATTACTGCATAACTGCAGTCTACCAATTAAACAGAAGATGAAGTCCAGACTGATCAGCTTCACCATGGCCATCAATCTGACATTAAGTACAAGAACACAAAGGATCACCCAGTTGCAACTATTTGAAATATTTGCCTGCATTCTGAACTGAGAGTGGACATGGCACATGTGACATGTGTCCTGGAAGCTGGTATTAGTCAGTGAAGAGTAAATAGCATTTGCAGCTTATAAGATGTTTGCTGGTATTCACGCATAATAGCAGCATGTATTCAATAGCCGAGTCTCTTGTTAGTGGCAGTATCTTGTAAATTTCATAATTACAAAATGAATCGACATATACGTTTTTGTCCATTTTCCATCATAAAACCTATGTTCAGGATGTCGAGATGAAACAATATGGCAAAGCCTTGACAGAGCAACTACATATTAACTGCAATGGGGATGTAAAGATGCAGCTAACTTCCAATGCAGCAAAAACGTTTCACTGTAGTGCTCAATATTAAGTCAGATTCCTACATGTACATAGGTACATGCCGATACACCTGCGTGGACAACTCTTACGACATCATTTCTCACTACAGCATTATTAGTACTATACATATTGCACTGCGTATGCATTCTCATCAATCTTATGTGAAAAAATAGTTCTGATAAACTGCCTATCAATAACAGATTCTTTCGACATTGTATGCTCTACGAGTCTACGGTTTTTCAGTTCAATCAGCAAACCTGTCTTATGCCACACGCTGCACTGTCAAAGCCAACAGAGTATGCAGATTCACAGAAACTAATGTTGTTGCAGCCTTACGAATCCAACAAGCTCTGATGTTTGAGACGTACGTCACGGCAAAAATTCAGGATCGGCTACCGTAACGTCATTCAAAGTTGCACTTACGTTTTATAACAACTGGCTAATCCAACGGAGCGCAAACAGTTAGCCGACTAGAGACTGCTATGTACTAAATATCACAACGAACTACGTTTCTGGACACAGTAACTCAACTCGCCAGACACTGTTAAGTTCCACAAGCACTGACTTGTTGACCTTGTCGTCAATAGTTCAACAAACAGTCATTAATGAATGAACCAGCATGCCACCCACGTAGACATCATATCTTCTTTCTTCTCTTCTCTTCCACGCCGGGCACTGCCCAGTGCTGAGGCCTCCAAACGGGCTCAATGCATGTCCACAGGACAATATACACCTTGCATAAAGGGAATAGTAAAAACTTCTTAGAGTTAAATACCAATTAAGGAAATTATGACCATCATATTACTGCAAGACAAGAATCAAGGAGACAAATTAGAGCTTTACGTACATGCATAGGCTTGTCGCCATTACTGCTTGGTCCGCCAGCCGCATGCACAGCGCCTTGGCTTACTGCTCCCACGCCTGGTCCAGCCTGCTGTTTGGAACATACAGACATAATACAGTTCAAAAAACACTGACACACAGCACGGCACATATAACACTAGCAAATACAGCTACAAGTTGCCACAAATACAGTATGTTAACACTGTCACCATGATACTGCTAATACACTACAACAGTGTTATCATGTCATCACCTATTACATTATACTGAGGACCACATCATAGACTATAATGCAGACCTCAAGAGAATTTTCAAAATCGGTAACATTTAATCTTAAACGATTTTAAAAATTCTTTCGCTGCTGGAAAGGGAATAAAATTTCCAACTAAGCCAATACAGTATTTCATTTCCCACCACATCTTAATGATATTGTTACACTACCAGTATGGCGCTACGCAATCGTGAGTTGCATGCCAGAAACGACGACGACGACCAGTGGGAAGTTAAACATTCAAATTTGACAATAATAATCCGGAAGAAAACGCAAGCAAATGAGCAGCCAGTTGTCTGAAATAAGTACGTGGTGTTTTACTCGTTTTGGCATGTTAGCCACTTGACCCCATATCACTCATACCAAGTTTCATCAAAAAATCCATTAAGAACTGAGGAAAAAGAAAGGAATTTGATGAAATTTGAAAAAAACTGACCTAATTAGCAATATTTACGCTTTGTAAGTGAGTAGCCCCTTGCCCTCAAAATCTTCTTACCAAGTTTCATCAAAATCAGATTTAACCCGCCAGCGAACAAACAAGTAAGTAACAGCTGATGGACGATCATGAACAACGGCTCACCCAGTTAACTCATCACCTGCGCTTACGTCATATGCAGTGATTTGTTGGAAACATCCAACTTTTTAATGCATTTAGCATACTTACTTTTTGCTTCAATTTCGGCTCACGTTAAATAGTCTTTGTGAATATAAGAGGGTTTTATGTAAATAAATGTCGCAAAAGTGAAAACCTCCAATGAACTTTGATAATGTACTCGTTAAAAATTTGAATCGTAAAAGGCTCAGAATTTTGAAAACTGGTAAGCAAGTTGCCTGAGAAAAAAATAGGACTGGTTTTGTGTTTCTGACAGCATTATGTTTGCCATTTCCACACTTCTTGTGTGTGTATCTGTTTTTTTTTTTACATTTTACTTCATATGTTGTATTCATAATTCATTTGTGCACATATGGCATTTTATTTATTACACATGCACTGGTTACACTGCTAATAAAGATAACACACTACAGATTATGCACAACGGTGTCCCACTGACCATGTGTGGCGGACGAGGTCGATCCCCAGCAAGTGCAGAAGGCGGGACTGGAGGTGGCTGCAGGGTTGCCTGCATCATAGAACGGTCAGGACGTGGTAGCAGACTGTTGCGTTCTGACGACTGTGACATGCCACCATGATCACCTCGAGACGTGCGACCCTACACCACACACGTGTATATCACATTAATACAGACTGACATAGTACATTTAAAATAAAATAATATAAAACAGTGCATGTCGAGTCTGTGTCACTTGGTTGCGGTCCTTGTAGTCCAGTCAGTGTACCCACCTATCACCAGCATAACTTCAGAAAGACTCGACCTCTTCACAAAACTCAGTATACTTGCTTACAGCCTGTCAAACAAAAATAAGATTCTAGACCTTCAAGATACACAACGACAAGTCAGTATTGTGCCCAATTTTATCACATTTCATTCCATAAGCCATCCACAAGAGTTCTCCTAGTTAAACTAGGGATTGAACACCTAAATCTAGGCTACAGACCAATAGATTGATAGCTGGCTTATTACCTGCCAGGCCACAACGTGGCCGTGGCAGGTAATGTTTTGATCTTGGTAACGGTATCTGCACGGCATCATTCCGGTATCTGTCTGTATGCAAATTTTAAACTCCTTCAGTATTTCTGGAATGGATGAAGCTATGCTTTTCAAATTTGGCAAATGGGTCGAGTAACAAACCTCATCCTGTGCCCCGCTGTCAACCACAGCAAACCTCGCACCACGCCACACTGTCAGACACAGCAAACCTCGCTCTGTGCCACACTGTCAGTAATGATGCCTGAATTTATAACCAGGATGTGGTACTGTGGCACTGCGTGGCAGGTATGTCATGCTTCACATTACCTTGTTAGTTCAACGAAGGCTCTCCAAGAGGGTTCCTTCAATGAGGCTCCAATCTAGTGCCTTTCTTTCTAATCCGGTAATCTGGCAATCTAACAGAGACGTAATTACTAAGGACACTTTTAACAAACTGCTGCACTTGAACCAGCCAACCATGCATCAGTTACTAAATCTATAATCCAATAAGCAGGGATATACCAACACACTGAAAAATTACACACAATCTTCTCGCCGTTCTTTGCTTGTGATATGCTGAGTGGCATGTGAATACAGAGCAATCACAAACCAAATTGCCAAAAGGATCTTCGTCGGCCATTTTCATCTGCTGGTGGGTCTGCTGACGACGAACCATGTCTTCGTGACGTCTCGCCTCCATCATCTCCAGGTTCTGTCGGCGTCGCTCCTCTTCCTGCCGACTGTAACAGAGCAAATGGCAGAAATGTAAACACATGACAATTTAATGGCATAAACACTCACAGACGTGATCCTGTTTCCTTCCTCACACAGTCATACAGCTTTTCTAGCAAAAATCATTTGTAGCAAACCAGAGTTTCAAAGGTGTGCAACAATTTGTCACATCATACTGTTTTCAAGACAGCTTATGGCATGTGTAAAAGTAAAGCAAAAGTAAACATGGATCATCGCGAACATGCCTCTAATGCACATCCAGTACATCAGTGCTGATCTCAGCTAGCTAGCTCTCAGCCAGACACCAGCCCATACTGCAAGACTACGTATACAGGCTAGTGTATCTTGCGATGTGCATGTTTACTCCACAAACATTCACTGGGCAATCATTCTACCCATCCACAAAAGAATGGCTGAGGTTGAGTAGACCAGGGTGCCTGGTTCTGTGCCGAGGTGGTTTACCCGCTCTAAGACGGCCACCCACCCAGGCACTAACTGGGCCTGGTGTAGAGTAACTACGTTGATCGAAACCAATGCATTACTACTGAGCCAAACTGGCAAGTAGTCCTCGACACTGCATGCCGTGAAATTTCTCGTTATTTAAACTTTGGACAGTACTATCCTACATGACAAAATGCAACCTCTAATGTCACATAAAACAAGTGTGGCTTGTTTATGGGTGCCACGAGTAAGCGAGCACTGTAAGCATAAATTTCACGTAGAAGTAAAGTTTTTTAACGGGACAGTCTTCTTCTTCTCGTATGCGTGTCATTTACCATAATTGGTCAGCCACGAAACAGCGTCCTCATCCGCAGAGTGTAGCCGAGATAAGCCACCATTCAGT
>Ga0209149_1001437_pt1 | contig 12049 bp, 10 predicted proteins | sample WorMetTyACAVOLI2_FD_187423 | JGI IMG/M metagenome (GOLD analysis project Ga0209149, IMG submission 187423) | Marine gutless worms symbiont microbial communities from Max Planck institute for Marine Microbiology, Germany - Olavius algarvensis... ... | reverse complement strand
CAAAGGACGAACAACTCCGCTTTAAGTTATGACTAAACCAATGTTAAATGCAGCGGTTTAGTGCAGGGATTCTTAACCTTGAGTTTTTCTGTGTTCTAATCCCCAACTTATTGCCCACAATGTCCCAGTGTAGTACAAATTAGCTCTGATGATGTATATGGTACATACCGGCCATGTCATACATCAAAGACGCTGTGACACCAATCAGCCAGGACCCATCTCGTCGCGCCGCCTACGCTCCGCCGACACCACCGACTACGCGGTACCAAGAACACGGACCAAGTTTGGTGACAGAGCATTCTGTGTGGCTGGACCAACCAGATGGAACTCTCTGCCAGAGTCTCTGAGGACTGACTGTACTGAGACTTTCAAACGCCGTCTGAAAACGCACTTTTTAGCGTCTACCTCGCCTCCGTTCTGTTTTAATTTTTCACCGTTTTTATTGACTCTTATAATGGCCGTCCGGCTCGTTGTAGACTTGGCACTAAACACAATTGAACATTGAACATTTGTAACTGATGTGGGCGCAACACAGCGAGGATGATGGAGCACGTGCGCTGGTACGATCGAGCAGCAGTCAGTCGGAGTTGGGTTGCCGTGCCGGTCAGCCGCCGCAGCGACAGCGGCATCAGACGGAGACGGCTCAGCGGGACACGGGACAGCTGCGAGCCGGCCAGCGTCGCTCGTCGGCCAAGAAGGCGCCGCGATCCGCTCCCGTCTGCAAGTCGAACCCGCCGAGACGCTACTCCAGCGCGCCTCCTCGTAGGGTCAGTTCAATCATAGAGGGTGGCCCGAAAAACAAGGCTGTATTTTTTATTCTTCGCGTGTTTAAAACGTCTGTAGCAATTTGTATGATTTCCGTTAACCCTTTAGACTCCAGAGGCAATTATAGTGCCGCATCGAATAATATGAAGTTGGTACACTGGCCGTTGACGGGTGGGCTGTAACATTTGGTACAGCGAGGAGGGGACTGGGCGGGGCCCTAGCCCTAATTGCAAGTAACACTGTGTGATCCATGTCTGAGCGCCTTGAGATTGAGGTACTACATAAAGTGCACTATATAAATACACTTACCTTTACCTAAACCGTACGCTGTAGGTCAGCCAACCAAGCCAACTCCGCCTTTCACCCTGCAACTACCGTAAATGTATGCCATCACAAGTCAGTGATGGCGCCGTCTGGTGAACGCTTACGGAGTAGAGGCAGGTATGGTGTTTCAGGTAAAACTGTGATCAATACCTGAGCGCCTTGAGAGTGAGGTGCTCACTATGAAAGGGCTATATAAATCCGCTTACCTTTACCTTTTTACCTTTAACCGCCGTCGTGGCAGACGTAATGACAACCTACCGCCAGGTTTATGATTAAGCGCCTTTATTGTAGTACCTCACACTCAAGGCGCTCAGGTACGGATCACACAGTTTTACCTGCAAATTACACCGTACCTGCCTTTACCTCGTAAGCGTTCACCGGATGGCGCCTCCCCAGACTGAGGTTGCAGACATCTAATTGCAGCCTACTACTCCTTTATCTACCCCGAAAGGATGAAAGGCTAAGTTGGTCTGGTTGGCTGCCCTATAGCATTGTATAGTGTGTTTGCTGCCTAGAGATTGGAATCAACTCCAGCTCCAACGCTGATATCGGCATTTTTTTAAATCGGTACAGTCGGCCTCGGTCTCATTTATTTATTTATTTATAATATTGACTGCTAGTGCCAAAACCATAATGTCGGTGCAAAAATATTGCGGAAAATTTAAACCCTGTGAGTGGGGTGCACCAACGGTGCAGACGACAATGCGCAATTTCACGCATATGGGGAGAAGAAACTCTTGAAGGGATCGGTACAAAATATTGCGTTTTGGCAGGTATCCGCGACGTAGTTAAGTGTACAAAAATTGGTGACGATAGGTTAAGGGGTTATGGTGTGGGAGGGTTCAAATTTCCTCTTTTTCTATAGGCATGTGTGGACTTCCTTAACCCTTTAAACTCCAAAGGCAATTATAATGCTACATCAAATTGAAATAATATGAAATTGGTACACTGGCCGTTGATAGGTGAGCTGTTACATTTGGTACAGCGAGGTGGGGCCTGGGCGGGGTGCGGCCCCGCCCAGTCCCCTCCTCATTGTACCACATGTAACAGCCCATCCATCAATGGCCAGTGTACCAATCACTGTATTGCTATATGATGGTCAGTTGCTGTGCGGTTTTAATGTGGCGATTAAACGGTTTAAACACTCATGCTACCTACCCGTGAGTGTGTGATTGAAGAACTCGCTGATCGGTGAATGTAGGGTCCAGGACCGTTCTACGCTGCGACGAGCTATCGGGCGGACTATCCACGCCGAGCACTTCCGCGGCTGTACCGCCATCAACCCGAGAAGTATCACGCGCCCAGCGAGCCGATGAACACGGTGCCGTTGTACCGCGCGTCCTACGTCGCTTACTGTGCCCTGCCTGCGCGGTCCTGCCGTCCGCCACCTGTACCGCCGGTCGACGCCGTCCACCCCGAGGCCACCGAACATCGCGAAAACTTCGTCGGCGAGGCGGTGGACGTCTGCCCGGCCGTCCAGCTGCTGCAGCGCGTGCCCGGGTGCGTGTTGCCGGCCGACGTCGAAGGTCCGCCGCGGCGGTGGACTCGCGGCCTCGGACGGTTCCGCTACAGCGATCGCGACGACAGCGGCCACGAGTGGTACACGTTCGAAGAGTGTCACAGAGCAGGACCGGAGAGCATCGTCTACGAGCCATATCGCTACGTTCGAGGCGACAGCGTCGAGGCGGCGGCGTCGAGACGGGATGCGAACCGCGCCATCAGCTGGGCGCCGCCGCAACCGACGGCCCTACCCGTCGTCGCGTGAATAGTCGCGAGTTCGCCCTCGTTTATTATGCCCTCGCAGCTTTGGTGCCACACGCGGCATTATGTTTTTGCCTTGTCCGTCCAGTGCCAAATGTATTTCTTTCACTTTGCACAATACTGTACATTTTTCGGTGAAATTCGCGTAAGGTAGTCAATACCATGCACGAACAGATTAAATGATTACATTTTGGGCGAAATTGGAACATGAACAAGCGACGGGATACAACCGAATATTGGAATCGACGTTAATCGGTTTGCCGCGATGTCAAACAGGTGCTGACGCCTAGCGAATGAATTCACCGATTTCACTGCACTGATTAAAACAGATGCGACCGCGGACAAGATTTCGCGTTAATTTAAAGATTTCACTTACAAATTTTATAAGACAGTCTTTAATTTGGAACGAAAATTCGCGATGAAATATAGCAAGCACCGAGTGAAATTTCTTTCAAAATGAGACGGAAATCTGCTTTGTTGAATGACTATTATTAACAGTAAACAGTAACAGTAACAACAGTGATTTGTAGTGCGCCCCCTACAATCAGCCGATGGCGCATTCCAGAGTTCACATAGTGTTCCCTGTGTAAGCAGCATGAAACAGAAAACTCTTCAGTTTGCTCTTGAATGAAGCAGTCGAACGCAAGAGTTTCAAGTCGGTCAGCAGCCGATTCCAAGCACGGGGTGCGGCAACAGAGAAAGCCCTGTCGCCAATCTTCCGACTCGTTCTTCGTACGACCAAGTCACAGTTACTCGACGAACGCAGCGACGACCGTGAAGGAATGCCAGAGGCGGGCGTCAACACCCTGGCAATGTAATCGGGAGCGTGCCCGACGAACATCTTGTGCACAAGCAGACACAGCCTGTACTGTATTCTCTCTGTGATCAGCAACCAATGCAATTCCCGCAAAGCAGGAGTGACATGGTCGCCAAGTTTTACGTCTAGAACAGTACGTGCTGCTGCATGCAAGATTCTCTGTAGTCTAGAGGGGCTTGTGTCGTCGCCGGCAAACCCGCAAGAACAGCGTTGCAATGGTAAAATGCACTGTTATATTGTTGTCGGGCTCGAGGGCGACTTAGCATGCCCGTCCATCTGTCTGTCGGTCTGTTCGTCCGCCACAAGCTTGTATTGCGTCAGAACTAATGATCGTAGGATTAGGTTCGTTTGCCTCATTGCGTAGCCTAGAAACTCTAGTTTTCGACACCCACCGTCATACCAGAAGTTTCAGTGTGAACCCCTTGCGAGGGCTTCGAACAAGACTGGGTGGGTGAAACGGCGAAGAAAACGGATTTTTCGACCAATAAATCGTTGTATGTCGTCAATAAGCATGTAATTGCAATGGAAGACTAACAGGAAGTCGCTTATGGACTTTCGATTGGTACCAATTTTGATGACCTTAAAATACCTCGAACAATCCAGCTTGCCCTATATAGCTTATCATGCATGGGCTCGCAGTGTAGAAGTGGATGAAGACAGACCACCACCAAACTATCAGCGGCGTAAAGATAGCCCCGAGTCTATAAATTTCAGCGATGTACAGATCGTGGCTAAATTCGCAGTGTGAGTGACCCTTAAACCGAAATTTCATGGTCATGATATTCTTCAACATACGTCAAGCATCGCGAAAATGGTACAAGACAGCTGTACTTAACATAGCAGACTGGTAGGAAGTAGTATTACCGGACGGTGGGATTTTCAATGACCTTGAATGACCCCTACTCAGATTTCTACGGCACGCCATTGTTTGACATTGAACATTTCAGAAATGTTACAAGATAGATACATGGTTAGCGCAGATCACTAGGTTTCATTATTTTCAAAATAAACTGAAGTCAATTACAACGGTCTGACGTCACGTATGAGCAATTACTTCTACTGTCGTACTCATATTCGACCAGAACGACTGTTATATGATGCTGAGCGCGACTTGTTAGCGATCGCTAAGTTTCTTGTTGGCTGTTGAGATTCTGGGTCGTCGCTGGTTAGGTGTTGTATTGTGTGTTACATTTCTCCAGTGTTTTGTTGTTATAAGTATGAATAATAAGAAATATGTTTTGTCAAAGTTTGATATTTGTTACTTCGTAAAATACGAAATCGCAAGTAGGCCTAAGTCTGAATCTCTGCTTCTGCACTTAATGACGAAAATGCATAGCGAATACGTTCAAGATCATTTGAAGCTATGGACGCCTTCTGGTGATCATTTAGTTGATAAATTACTGAGGAGAAACTGTAATTCAAACGTCGGTAAAATATCGCAAACTTATAGCGCCGTTAGCATGAAACGGCGGATAGCAAATCAGGCAATGGATTTGGTGAAGATGTGGAGAAATAGGCCGACATTTTTACTTAAGCCGAAACGCGATAGACGTATCGGTAATCTGTAGGCCTATGTCGATGTTTGCCAACTGCAGCAAACGTTTTCTGCAGAATAGACACATTATAAAGCACAGATAATATATGTTATTGTTTATGTTTACCATTTCTGTTTATATTACCATCATGCGCACGAAAACAATACTTGTAACGAATAAAACACGAACGACGACAGTTTTGCCGGTTAAATCGGTACAACAGAACAGAAATAGCGAGGAGCAGCCGCAGTTTATGTACAGGGAGAAACGCAAAGGACGAACAACTCCGCTTTAAGTTATGACTAAACCAATGTTAAATGCAGCGGTTTAGTGCAGGGATTCTTAACCTTGAGTTTTTCTGTGTTCTAATCCCCAACTTATTGCCCACAATGTCCCAAGACACACTTCACCTTCACTCTGTTTTGATATACTCAGTCAAGCCATATGCGCATCTGCTGGGCGCACCAAAAAGTAGCACCCTACGATCTCTTGCTAATAACCAAAACGCATAAACGGTTCAAGGCGTTTTTATAACATTTTGTGTGACAGTTGAACATTTATGCTGACGTATATTCGCCAAGTTGAATTTGGCTGAGGATAATAGTAACAAGAACTTAGCTATTGCAAACAGATCGCGCGTCAGCTGCGCACACAATACGTCGAAGGCATTTATAGGCCTAATTACCCCGTGACCTTAAAAACTAGGTTAAAGGTCACTGGAAACGGAACCATCGGGTAGGTTATACACGACTTACTATTAGTCGAGTTATTTGACGTTGAATATTGTGACCTTGCAATGTGGGTAAGAGGTCACTCAAGGTCATTGAAAATGGTACCATTTGAAAGCTTGGGTTCGGTTTCCTATTCGCCTGCCATGTAACTATGGCCGTATCTTTAGCCATTTCGGAGATATTCAGCGTCAAAGAATGATCTGACCTTGAACTCTGGGTTCGGGGTCGTTCAAGTTCATTGAAAATGGCGCGGTTCGATAGACCATGTATGACTTTCTATTGGTCCGCCATTGTAATCATAGCTCTATGTTGTACCGTTTTCGAGTTATTTGACGTTGACTAATATCGTGACCTTGAAATCTGGCTTAGAGGTCACTCAATGTCATTGAAACTGGTGCCATTCGAAAGCTTGGTGCGGTTTCCTATTCGTCTTCTATAGTAACAATGGCCGTATCTGTAGCCGTTTGTAAGATATTCACTGTCAAAGAATGGCGTGACCTTGAAAACCAGGTTAGGGGTCGTTCAAGGTCATTGAAAATGGCGCCGTTCGATAGACCAAGACCATATGCGACTTTATATTGGTCGGCCATTGTAAATATAGCTCTATCTTGTACCATTTTGGAGTTTTTTTGACGTTGAATAATATCGTGACCTTGAAATCGGGGTTAAAGGTCACTCAAGGTCATTGAAACTGGCGCGGTTCGATAGACCATGTATGACTTTCTATTGGTCCGCCATTGTAATCATAGCTCTATGTTGTACCGTTTTCGAGTTATTTGACGTTGAATAATATAGTGATCTTGAAATATGGCTCTGAGGTCACTCAATGTCATTGAAACTGGTGCCATTCGAAAGCTTGGGTGCGGTTTCCTATTCGTCTTCTATAGTAACAATGGCCGTATCTGTAGCAGTTTGTAAGATATTCACTGTCAAAGAATAGCGTGACCTTGAAAACCAGGTTAGGGGTCGTTCAAGGTCATTGAAAATAGAGCCGTTCGATAGACCAAGACCATATGCGACTTTATATTGGTCGGCCATTGTAAATATAGCTCTATCTTGTACTATTTTGGAGTTTTTGACGTTGAATAATATCGTGACCTTGAAATCGGGGTTAGAGGTCACTCAAGGTCATTGAAACTGGCGCGATTCAAAAGCTTGGGTGCGCTTTCCTATTCGCCTTCTATAGTAATTATGACCGTTTGTGAGATATTTAGCGTCAAAGAGTGGTGTGACCTTGATAACAGGGTCAGGGTTCGTTCAAGGTCATTGGAAATGGCACCATTTGATAGACCGCATACGAGTTCCTATTCACCTTCCATAGTAACTATGGCGCTATCTTGTATCGTCTGCGAGATATAGCGACTTATTGGTAGAAAATCGCGCCACCTGTATTTAGCGTCCCCGCAGGGGTGACCCCGTCGGAATTTCGTGAAGGTGTTTGATGCTGGTAAAACTAGAATGATTCAGGTACCGTACGGTGAAAAAAATATGACAGCATGTTAAGCCGTTTTCATCTGATACCGCAACGTGATGGACAGACAGACAGACGGACTGAATTGCTATCAATATCGCGCGTCAGTGTGTAGACGCGCGATAAAAATGAGAAAGCTGCGTAAAATTTTTGAGTGCTGCAGCTTGAAGATTTTTGAGCGTTTTGTCTGCATATATGAAAAAAATTATTTTTAACAAAAACCTGGCATAAGCTAAACACATTGGAGACGTCATCTGACGTTATTTTCATACTGCTATATTACCAAAGATGAAAGTAATTTATTAATCAAGATTTTATCCCTATGTCGTCGAGTGCTGATAATGCTGATACGGGCCAGTTTGCCACAAGGTGCAATCAACAGGGCTGTGATGAGTTTTTGAACGAGATTGAGGGAGTGCCGAAGGCAGGAGATTTTGAAGTCCCTATAGGTGTTCATAATTGTGCTGCGTTTCAGTGAGGCAATTTTGATAACGTTAAAACTGTCGGTTGTCGTGTTTAAAGTTGCGTAATTAAATTAATTTTGTAAATATTAAAACAAAACAGCACAGATGCCTACACATAGTAGCACGATTAGTGTGCAAAATTTTGTGTGATAGCTGTATGTAGTTTCTGAAAATTAGTTAATTTCTTTAGGGGCCACTTTTTGGCGCGCCTTGTACAATACTCCGTGATTTCGAACTGCAATTATCAAGCTGCCACGAAGTACGGAACTCCCAGTTAAGAACCCTCCTGCGTCACGCAGCTTTGAAAGACTGCGCACTGCGCAGTCGAGATGCTACGACTCGTGCTAACGTCGAACATTCAACCTGAGCTTCTCCGGCAGTCAAGACAATCAAAATGCTAAATTGCGTACTACAAGGCACGTACGTAGCTGTCAGTAATAGCCAGAGGCAGAACAGCACAACGTCTACGCAACGATCGCGTAACAAAAATAAACGGCTGCCGAATAAAAAGAAGACGAGATGCGCACGTTCGGTTCAAGTTTGCGCAACCCAGTCTGTTGCCTAACTACTGCAGTTTGGTGTTACAGCAAACACGACAGCTCGGCATGAACGTTCGTAAGTTTCTTTTCAAATGTTTGGTGCTCTGATATGCTTTATTGCTACGCTAATGCTTTAATGCAAAATATTGCCATTTTAACACAGTTTGGTTTTCAAGTCGTCGAGCTGAAAAATAAACAAACTACGATAGACAAACAGGCTAACCAAACAGTAAGGTCATTTCTGTTCCGTCCTCTACCTCGCAAACAGACCGATGGCACATTACGTGGTTGGATGACCATGTGCAGAACAATGCAAGATTTCAAACAACGATCGAATGTTGTTGATCAAATATGCTTATATGCCTGACTGGATTTGGATGTCAGCTTTATTTAAGATGGCGCATCTTAACTAAACCTGCTCCTGTTGCCTATCACGACAATGCCAGGATCGAATTTATTCTGCGGAAAAACGTACGATCGATCATCGATCAACACACTGCTTAGTCGCTTCTCTGTATTTACAAACACTGCAACTTCTCCGCCACTCGCGCCGCCTCTCAAACTTGACAAAAGTCGCCTCTCGAACGGGAGCGTGCGAGCACTCTATCAACAAATTCTACATCCTGTCAGTCACATACAGAAAAATGCGCAGATCGCATACTAAAGTTGACGGTCGCGTCTGCTGGCATGACGGTGATTTCGCTGCACTGTGGACGATGAAGGAGTTTTTCTCGTGCGACGATATAGTCTTAAGCCATGGTTACAACTAAAATATAAATAAAACAATATAAAACTGTTTTAGCGTCGCTCAAGAACACTCAAGGTCATTCGAAATGACACCCTTAAGTAGGGCGTGTGTAAGTCCCTATTCGTTTTCAATTGAAACTATGTATTTCGCACCGTTTCTGAGATATTCAGCGTTAAATAATGGCGTGATCTTGAAATTTGGATTTGGTGTCGCTCAAGGTCATTGAAAATGGCGCCGTTCTATAAACCGTGACTTTCTATTGGTTGGCAATTGTAAGTATAGCTCTGTCTTGTACCATTTTCGAGTTATTTGACGTTCAGTAATATCGTGACCTTGAAATCTGGGTTAGAGGTCACGCAAGAGCTTTGAAACTGGTACCATTTGAAAGCTTGGGTGCAATTTCCTATTCGCCTTCCATAGTAACTATGGCTCTATCTTGTATTATTTCCGAGATAAAACGATATATTGGTCAAAAATCGCGATTTTTCATACCCCCTTGTATTCGACGCCCCTGTTAGGCGGTATCTGTCGGAATATTGCCATACCGTTTGGTGTGCAAAAACTAGAATGGTGTGGCTACCCGAGGGTATAAAAAGTTTGAGGATATGTACACCGTGTCTCAAAAAGGGTGCCACTTTTATTTTGCAATAACTTTTGGCAAATGTAGACCGATTTTAATAATCCTTTCACTGTTGTATTCTCGGATGTACTGCTGAGGAAGATGGTATTAAAATGACCACCTCATCTCAAGTCTGTTGCTGCACTATCTTGCGAAACTTGAATGCGCAATTGTACAACTTTAGTGCGGTAATAGACTTTAGGTGAGGTGGTCCTTTTGATCCCAACTTTCTCCGCAGTAGATTTGAGATTTTAACAGTGAAAGAATTATTAAAACTGGTCTACATTTGCCAAAGTTATTGCAAAAATAAAAGTGGCACCCTTTTTGAGACAGTGTATAAATGTTTCGACAGAATACCGGCGTTTGACAGACGGCCACACAGACAGACAGACATCTTGCGATGGCATAGTTCGCGCTAAAATAAAACTAAAAATTTTATTTTTGTTTATTTATTTGTTTCATTTTAGCTGTATTCACATGAGCACTATTGCTGCTGATGTATTGCCAGCGACAGCACTATTCTGCCTTCTCGTATACGTGACGGCGGTTATCGCGACAAAAAAAGAGGCCATCCACGACAACGGCGGTCGCATCAGACGACATAACGGTGGGCGGAACGGAACGGAGCAGGTGCGATGGCATGGCGGGAACACGACTGACAGCATCGATGACGGTACTGCGGGTAGCGACACATGTGCAGTGCCGGAATGAGGTTACAGTACTTGGATTCGTCGCGACAACCTACTCACAGATCACCACAAACGCATATTTAGTAACTGAATAACAACTAAAACTAAAAGGATCTCCCTTAGTGATAGCGCTTGTTTAATGACTAGGCCTATTCGATATTTTCACAGTAGCACACTTTTTGCTTCTGCTAATGATAAACACACACTGATACTGATATTTTCCTCATTTGTTAACACGATAAAACGCGCACTTCACATCGCAGTTATAATATTTTGTGCAATTTCTTTCTTTTCTTTCTTATTTGGGGTGACACACGCTCCCTTCGCATTCCAGCGCAGAGGCCTGCCTCACAGGCTGGCCCAATGCGCAACCCCACTACCCCAGGGAAGGGACTAGTGTAGTGTTGCGCAACACCATCAGGCTAATGTAGTGTGTAGTTATTGCGCGACCTCTCCTTATAGAGAGGCGTGTATAGGGCTAAGGGAGGGATCGGGAGTGGAGATACCTTGTGCCACGATATTTACCCTGCTTGGCCTATAGCCACTGTTTCTATGGCGACTAATACCTACTGCATGATGGACGGCCATAGCTCATGCGCACCTCACACCGTGGGCCCATGGTCCAATTTAGCGGTGGGTGTGAACAGAGCCGTTGATGACCGGCCAGGCATACATCAGGAGGCCATCTGTTATCAGTGGTTCAAGCAGCGACTAATACTGAGAGTCTCTAAACCCAGTATTAGCCAACGGCAACAGATTAAAAAGGACACCGTCGAACCCTATGTGCCTGCTCGAGAATTTAATCTCAAAGCATACGCCGCTATACCTGACACAGTGATCCGGCCAGCCCGGGCCTTGAACCCAGACTCTCCGATCACCGTAGCCAGGCAGCGCCGCGCGTACTGCGACGCTACCAACAACGCCACCGGGACAGGCCTTTTTGTGCACGTTTTAGTATTAGAAAGTAATTTGTAAAAAATTATATGTTATATATTAGAAAATTACATCCCTAATAATAGATATAGACCCTAATATACTGTCGTTTCTGATAAGAAGCTGATATAGGCGGAGTAAGTTTTTAACCAAATGTGCTGCGTTGCTGGTTGGCGATCTTCGGAAGTCGTACTTAATACACACACATATTCGTTTATTAAATAAAAGATTGACAGACCGCAACCTCAACAATGAAATTGTAAATATAGTTGTTACAGCACAATCATTAGTAAATGGCTGAAAGCTTATAACATTATTGTATTCACTTTTTGGGCCGAAAAATCAATCTATATCTGTCTATATCTCCGAGGCAGACTACGGCTAACAACTGCAAGACGGCTTTCAGCCTACATGTCGTCGACAGGGCTAGCGACGACTACAGCTTCTAGTATAATTATTACTTTTTACCCGCCATTCGCTAGTATAGCGAAGGGCGAGGTATTTGTTTTACTGTATGTTTTTTTGTTTTTTTTGTTTGTTTGTATGTTTGTTCGGTCAACGATTTCTCGACAACCCGCGGGCCGATTCACGCCAAAGTTCGCATACAGGCGTACTCTGGTTCCGGATGTGTCTTCTCCCCTTTTGGTGGTTGG
>Ga0209149_1001436_pt1 | contig 12053 bp, 8 predicted proteins | sample WorMetTyACAVOLI2_FD_187423 | JGI IMG/M metagenome (GOLD analysis project Ga0209149, IMG submission 187423) | Marine gutless worms symbiont microbial communities from Max Planck institute for Marine Microbiology, Germany - Olavius algarvensis... ... | reverse complement strand
GCGGCTAGATAAGTTTTGGGCACAACAAGAAGTTATGTTTGACTGGACTGCAGACTTGACTGGAACCGGAGACAGATCAGAGTACACAGTTGAAAGTTATTAGATTAGTATTTGTAATTAGTAGCGAGATACGGATATAGAGGCACTAAGTGCCTGCATCCGTTCATCTGCATTGCTGATTGCTGATATTTAGTATGAATTTTTAGGCAACTTTTAATGCGTCACCATGTAGAAATGGTAAATGACACGAAGATGATTCTTTCTCAATGGCACATGCAGTAAGATATGTCATACTAAGATTACGTCCACGCCTAGTATTCCTTTTCATACTACTGTATGTTAACTTAACAGCAATTAACCACATTTTCATAAATTTTGATTTCTGCATCATTCGCCTACAGAACGCTGTACAACAGATAATTTCATGGATGATTTTAACTCTCTCAAATATGGAGTCACCTGGCAGTCAAAATGCTCGTCCTTTACGATTTAAATCGAATGTAGATTTAGATTTGCCCATCACTAATGTTAGTTAATGTTGCGGCGTTTTCGACGTCTCGGACGAGAAAATACATTTCTCTATCTTGTTACATCCACTTCATTTGCTGTCATTATTCCATCTTGTTAACCCATGACAAGTCATGTCATCCAATAAAATACGGAAGAGTGGTTACTGATGAAAAATCCTAATCAATCAAATATCTGTGTCAATGAACAGCAATCTTTTTACAGCCGTTATTCCAAAACAGCCCGATGAACTGGTACCAGACTGATCAAATACATCAATCATTCACTGTCACTTGGGAACCAATCTGGTTGCCTGCAACCTTAATCTTCTCCATCTACAAACCAGACTTCTCAGATTTTTTTCCCGAGAAATGCTATGCATAAGCGCGGCCTATGCCGTCATGCGGTGTCCGTCCGTCTGTGCGTTTGTCCCTCACGTTCGTACATTCTGTCGAAACGGATTAACATATCTTCGATTTTTTTCACCGTCGGGTAGCCACACCATTCTCGTTTTTCAATACCAAACGGCATGGCAATACGCCGACGGGAACTCGCCTAATGGGGGACTTGAATGCAGTTGGGGAGGCATATCGCAGTCTGTGAACGTTGCGACGGCCAGCTGCTATCAACGCGATTGTCGGAGCCTTCTGGAGCTAGTGCTATCAACTGACGGTGGTCCGTCCAGTGGTGTATCACAGTCACGGTGCAAGTCTGTTTACGGCACAGAAAGCCACGCACCAGTGAATGCGTCGAAGAGAAGAGAATATAATTTAATTTACGCAGCGGAAAATCTAACGCGAGAGTATAACTGATATTAGAAGATCGCGCTCGACGTTTTGTACTATTGAAGCTAACTACTGACACATGAAGCATCGCACGGCCTCTTTGGGACCTCCTTCCATGTCATCCTAAGTTTTACACCATCTACTTACATAATGACAATTCCAGCTGTTAATTAGTTTAGCAATTTCACCCAAACTGCTTTCACACGTATTTCATACAGAACATTAGAAACTCTATAGCTTATACGATCACAGCATTATTAAGCCGCCGCTCGCGACAGGGGCTTCATGCAACGGGCCTGTCCATCTGTTCGTCTGTCGCCAAAATATAAAAACGCGATTTTCTAAAAAAAACTAAGCAATTTAGAGCTGTGGTGTCTATTGACTACCTGTATAGGAAGTCGTACAAGGGCTTTTCAAAGAACCCATTATTGGACCCACAGCCCCCACACATACGACAAAAAGTGTCACCACCGGAATAATCCCAAATAATGGCGTCCGTAGATAACTAGTACCTCGGAGATAAACCGCTTGCAATTCAATCGCAAACTTCAACTAACTTGACATTAATACAGTGCAGCAATTAAATATTTTTTTTCGCGCAAGCAATCGAAATATTGCCGAAAATTAACGCGTTTAATCAATATCACTTACGCAAGCAGGAACTTGTTTACTTCTGCGCGATGTAGTTGTGATGCGGTTTATTCCTCCACCCAATAGCAGCTCGTCTTTTGAAGTGTCCGCCATTTTGTGGGATTGTAATTTTGATGACATTCGCCGCAACGCTACGAATCTATGGAATTGCGAATTGCCTCTAGAAATTTTATTAATACCTCTATGATTGGACCCCTAAAATCCAAGATGGCTGAGATCCGCCATCTTGAAAATCGACGTCATTTTTTTCTGCTGAGGGTGGTCCGATTTGGATAAAATTTTGCAGAGTGGTTCAGAATGACATGTCGACTGCAGTGATATGGTCGAAATCGAAACCAGATGTAGAATTCCAATATGGCGGATGTTTGGGCGAATTCCATGGCATGTCATCCCAGAGCCACCTGCCACACTGCAGGGTGCTGCTACTTTGTAAATTCAATGTCATGATCCCACAGCTATGTGTCACATTGCAGGGTGCTGCCACTGGGCGAATTCAACAGCATGTCATCCCAGAGCCACGTATCACATTCCATAGTGCTGCCACTTGGTGAATTCACTGTCATGATTCCAGAGCCACATGCCACATTGCAGGGTGCAATCACCTGGCGAAATCTGTCATGATCGTGCCACATTGCAGGGTGTAATAATTCCATCCGCCATATCAAAAATCGTTTTTCGCCGTATTTTATTTTTTTTTGTTTTTTAATGCAGTTTGGGCTTTGACGAGCGACGCCTTTCGTATCGTCTCCAACACAGTTGTTGTATATATCTTAACGTGAACATTTAAAAACTGAAACATTCAGACAATTTTAAGTACCTTTATGCTGACTAATCACTCTAAGACATTTGTACGAAAATGTTTCTGGGCAAACATCTGTTTACAATCGAATGAACTAAAAATATCTTTCACAAGCCGCAAGCAGAAACTGGCCGCTAATCAACGTTACATAACATAAAGAAAGAACCAAAAACAACTAACATGAATGAATGACTGAACAACTAATTCAATACTAATTTTTCGATTATAACTTTTACTTATTATTATTAAGAATGAATGTCATGGCAACATTATAGTCGATAGACTTCAACGTTGCGGCCACAGCAAAAAGCTGTAGGGAAAGTGAAAGTAAGTCACGCAGCAGTAAAGTCATTTGACAGGCACGGTGTCAGTTGTAAGAACGCTCGAACAGTTCAGTTTTCAGGCGGCATCGAAAAATGTCCAGTGACTCAAGAAAACTGCACTGCCGTTGGCAAACTGTTCCACACACGAGCTGCAGTTAAACTGAACGCACGGCCGCCGATGGTCACGTGTTCGGTGCGAGGAACATCGAGCATAGCCGATGACGAGCATAGAAGCTGCCGGTAACCAACGTTGCTCGCCAGGTGCAGCTGGGCGGTGAGGTAACGCGGCACCATGTTGTGCTGAGATGAGTAAGCAAGAACTGCCAACCGGAAGGTGATAGGCTCGGGCATCAATTGACTATAATTTTTAATGATCAATCGGTTAATTACCTGGGAAAATTTTAAGCTCTGACATTGTCAGCAGTGCCTACACCACAGGTCACCTACTCCCAAAGTGCGTTCATGGCATGCTAAATGTCCGTCCATTGAATTAAGCTGAAGATGTAGAACATTTGCTTTTTCTGCTCTGGTTGGATGTTGCACATGCCCTCAGCCACTAAAAATCCTGCTTCAGCAATTGGAAAATGTTTCCCAAACGAAACCTTTTTGGAACCCAAATTAACGGAGGGCGAGCACGGTAAAATATGATTACTACTTTGTTTTAATAAACCGAATGACAACAACCATCATGTAAAACCATCACAACTGAACCTTATAATTACTCGCGATACAGAAGTTCACATGCTCAAACAACAAAAAACAGAAACAAAAAATACAGGAAAACGGCATAAGCCCATGCGAGTTTGACAGGATTTCACAATCTTGGGAAAAAAACGAAAACTGTCACTCGTCAACTGATTTATGTGCCTTCTTCTCAAACACCTTCGGCTTGTATTTACGTATTGCTCTGCACAACGCAATAACAAACATCCTTTAGCAGCCAGCACATCATAGCAATGAACTTTCAACAGCAATTGTTTATGCAATAAATCAATTGCCCTACAAACAAGTGTAAGACTTTCACAAACAAACAAAGTAAACAAACATTAAATTGAAACTCACTTTGCTGGCTTTCGTGGTTCAATAATGTTTCTCTTCTGTAAGCCTGTGAACTGATCCCTCAGCAGACTCCCTTCCGGCTGATACAAACCAACGACAGATCAGCAGCAGAAAAATACATAAATGTGATGCTGTCGAAACATGTTCTAGTCATCTCTCCAATATCTCTGAACAACACGTAAGATTCTACAAAATCTGCACCCTTAGTTCGGACTGAAATTCAGTGGTCACACTCCATTACCCCAAAAAGAAATTTAAAAAAAATTGAACTCTCACTGCTAGGCTCACTCAGTCACTGGACTGCTTGATCTCCTTGGTCTTAGCACCTCTATGGGGCCGACGGGCCGTTGCACCTGCACTGCTTGCAGATGCAAGTGATCTAGTCCATGCATCATCGACAGTGACCACCAAGTGTTTCCAGCTGATGAATCCACGAGTGACGTGATCATCTATGTATCCATCTCCATTGTCAACTGTTCAACTTGACCGTGCATCCGCACCCAGGAGTAACGTTATATGGACTGGTGTGTCCTCATACAGACAGTGTATACCACAGCTAGAGAGCATTCAACGGAGACCCATTTAGCTTGTCACAGAAGCTTTGGTAACAAAGTGATGTATACCAATCAAAAATACATCACTTGAAATGCAACAAAACTTCTGTTTGTCCAGTTTACGGACAGTCCAGATTTATGAGCACATAAGAAGACAAACAATAACTGCAATGGAAAGCCATATCTGTGCTAATCTTCTACTGCCACTACACACTGCAGTCTTCCCAGTATGCTTGATGCAAGACTGAGGCACCTCTGTGTTTCTAGAGTTAACTGTCCGGATGAGATAAGGTTCCAGCAGAACAGGTCAAAGCTATCACAATCTTCACACAAATCTCCCACAGCTATTGCTGCCCAATTCTTAACACAATGGCTAGCACTGCGACTTTACCGTGAGTTGACGAAGACTATTGACTTGTTCGCTGGTCAGTTTCAAGTCCACGCTCGGCTCTTCATATCTGACCCGACCCAGTTTACGTGTTCTGACCCCGTCAGTAAGTTCTTTCTGCCACTGACGCCTGGCAGCACGAGCTGCCAGCCTCATTTCATGCCGCATCACCTCCTTTTTTGCCGACTTCAACCTTTGTTTCCATCACATACAAACAAACTCATCAATACTAAGAAACAATAAAAGAGGCTTTAGTTCGTCTGCACCATTACAAGCCCAAATAAGTATGCAGTCAACTAAATAAGGCGAGGTTAATGAACTGTAGAGCGACAGTAACATTGTTTAACCCTTTAGAGTCCACAGGCAATAGTGTCACATCAAATAATATGAAGCTGGTACCCATCAACGGCCAGTATAATACCAGCTTCATATTATTTGATGTTACATTTGACACAGCGAAAAGGGGACTGGTTGGCCCAAGCCCAAGTCGCTGTACCAAATGTAACAGCCCACCCATCAACGGCCAGTGTACCAATCACCGTATTGCTGTATAATGGTCCGTTGTTCTGTGGTTTTAATGTGGGTGTTAAAGGGTTAAGGGACGGTACATTTTAGTTCACCTAAGATAACTACATTCTGAGAAACTTTAAAGAAAACTTGTTCATTATGTTTGTCCCAAGATGTTCATCTACAAACACATCAAGATATTTTGCGTAACAGATGTCAATGCTACGATCTTGAAGACGATGTGATACTTATCAGGCTAAAAGTGCAACTGCTGTAGTGCTGCAGTAATATGTGACCGTCGGTCGAGAATAAGCAGACGTCGAGCAGCTGCATTTTGCACACGCTGCAGAGGCAACAGTGTACACGTAGGAAGGCTGGCGAGCATGGAATTGCAGTAGTCAATGTGAGAAATGATGAGCTGTGTCATGGCTTCTTGACTGACATAACTATGGATCTACCTTCTCAAACGACAAAAGACATTTTAATTTTCTGTTTATTCCGTGTGGTAGACTAAGCTGGCTACCCGTCAGCTTTTTACTGCACGTTAAATACCCACTATCGTATCGTATGATGGTGACCTTGTTCCTTGTTGATATTGGTTGCGTGAGTAGCTCACTGTCTAACAGGTCTCCAAGATCACCGCATCCGTGCAATGAAGAACTGACAAACAGACCGTCAGTGAGCAGCACTCATTCAGTAACTTGGCTAAACTGTGATGTGTAGCGAACCAGATGAGTTCAGTCGTAGACAGATTAAGCTGCAATGAAAGAGAAAAATAAGAATTTGCACCATCAGTAACTCGCGATGAGAGGCGAGTTACAAGAAATGAAACTGCTGATACTGGACAGTGATCACATGATTGTGTGTCATCTGCAAACAGACGATACCGGACAATGTACGTCTCGAAAACAGGAGTACCCTCTGTGTAACTGGCGGACAAGCCAGAGCCCTGGGGAATGCCAGACGTGAATGGTATTAGGGATGTATGACTAGACTGGGTGGTAATTAAATACTTGCGTATGATCAGTGAGGTAAGTACAGAACTACACCAGTGACTGACCAGTGATAGAGAATGAAACCGGAAGAGCTGACAACAATGTGGAGTGATTGTCAGTGTCAAATGCGGAGCTGAGATCAAGAAGTACAAGACCAACTACACGAGATTGGTCAAAGGTGCAGACATTGTGCCTGATATGGTCTGACAACACTGCCGACTTAAACCACGATGTAGTTTCATCTCTATTTATGGGGATTTTCGATAAGTGTCTAACCGCTGTACCAAGTAGGAACTTGATCCGTCCAATCATTTTGCTACAATACATCCATGTGACCAACCAAGCAAGCAACAACATCAACTACTACATGCATCGCAGTATCTCTGTGTATGCAGATAAATATGACACAAATTTCAAGATGTGTAACATGTTGCACACATGATATAGTCAAATTCAGTCAACCACAGACCGGAGTACATTGTTCTGATGCATCTTTTCCATCTTCAACTTCGCCAGCCGATGCTCTTCGGCTTTCATCAACTTCAATCGTTTCCGTTCCCTTTCAGTTTTCTTGTTTTCGCGGCGCACCGGAGGATTGTGTGAAACATTTGCCGACGTGACATCATTTTCATCGCTGTCAGTGCCATCAGCAGCAGGACCGGCCCACTCCTTCAACCATGTCGTCTATCCACAGTGGAAAAAAAAAACAACGGCAGAGTGGTGGTGACAGAAATAACAATATATCAGAAATAATGAATCTACAGCTTGCACAAGCATCGGTGACGATTAGCGACAGTCGAATAGTACAAACATGAAAACAAGCTAGTTTGTTGAATACAATCAGTCATCATCGCTGCTCCGTCCTAGTTTAGACACATCTTCCATCTCTGCCACCCAGAGATTCGACTTTCCACCTCTGCATCACATGCTTTTGCACCAATTAATCTGCATATTCCTCAGTACAATACGACAAGAAAAGCCTTTCTTTTAAACCACATCAACAACTACACAAATGGCTGATGTTTCAGTTCTCTAAAACCTACCACGCGTTTCTTAACATAATAGTTCCGTGACACTGTCTGTTTACTGTAAGAAACTCAATGTTCCTCTAGAGTACTCCAGAATGGTCATGAGAGGAGGTTTGTGGTGTGACAAAGATGGTGGGAGCCTCGGCATATGTAAACAATATAGCCATGCCCATATAACTGCCCACAAATCTACTATTTATCATAATTTTGTTACCAAACAGTTAATGAGATGCAAAAACTAAGTTCTGTGTCAGTTTTCATGAACAGTATAATAAATGGCTGTACTTAAAGGAAATTTTATAAATGTAAACAGTTTGCCGCAAACGCTGCATTTGTTAGTCAAGCAAGCAGTTACAAGCGAGCGCTCATGTTAAGAAATGCATGGATAGTCAACTATTTATCATATTCATTTCTGCCCCATGCTAATTACTATACTGACTTCGTTTCTGACCAATTTACATATTTTTCAGCAGCAGAATTTTAACAGAAATATTATACGCTGCTATAAACAGTGAATGGTGATGATACCTCATGCCTGCCCCGCGGCGCTGTTAGTAGCGTCGCAGTATGCACTTCCTGGTTGCGATGACCGACGAGTCTGGGTTCGAGGCCCAGGCTGGCCGAATCATTTGTGTCAAGTTATAGCGGCATATGCTTTGAGATTAAATTCTCGGCAAGGCACAGAGGGTTCGACGGTGTCCTCTTTAAACTGTGACAGTTGGCTAATACTGGGTTTAGAGGTGCTTAGTATTAGTCCCTGCTTGAACAGTTGATAACAGATGACTATGATAACATAGTCCAGTAGGCCATTAATGGCCCTGTTTGCATACGTCGCTAAACTAGGCTCAGGGGCCTATGGCGCGAGGCACGCTAGGGTTAAACTGTCCACCATGAAGTGTGTATTAGCCGTCAGAGAAACAGTGGTTATAAAGCCGAGCAGGTTAAATATCGTGGCACAAGGCCTCTCAAATTCCCTCCCCCGTTCCCTCCCTTAGCCCTTATACACACCTCTTTCTCAAAAATAAGAGAGGCAATGGTACATAAAGGGGGCATGTGCCACCTCGTAAAGAAAGGAAAGAAAGAAAGGACGATACCTCATCGGGGACGTCACTTGCTGTTGGAAATTTATCATCAAGTGCACGCTTTATCCGCTGTTCTTCACGTAACCGTTTACGTTCGGCTTCTGCTGCTATATGTACAAGATCCTGCTCACCACATTCATACAACGACCGTATTTTGAAACAGCAACATCAAGTTGTATCACACATATATCAAACATTACAGAGACAACCATAAAGATGGACTGCTACAAATCCTCACAATCACATACACAATAAGTGTTAAATCAAAACAGGCAGAGCTACTAACACAAAGATGATTAATTACAACTTAGTGTCATATATTCCATGTTGTTGCTGATGCCACACACAGAGTGCTATATCTCTCGATACAGAAGGTAAACATTAAATTGAAAATTGGGACATATGCATTCAAAATACTTACTGGCTCCACCCACTGTACCTTGCCGATTAGCTATCAGCACATAAACCCACTCTTCTTCGTCTTCTCAACGGGGCAGGCCGCTGATCAGGCCCAATGCGCTGCCCCGATTAACTAATCGGTTATTGAAATCTCTTAGTGGTTTTTGCAAACCTCAAGAGAGTAATCCAGTGTGCCTGTTTTAAGTCTCCAGGTTCCAGAAAAGGAACTCCGAAATGCAACCTGCGTATATTGGCTGTGGCACAGCATTTACCAAGAAAATGACTCATTTCCTCCTCTTCCTTGCAGAGAGGACATAACGGGTCATTAACCCTCCGCATTATAGTAAGATGTCGATTGAGGGTGTTATGTCCAGTAAGGAGATATACCAGTGTTCTAAGACCCCGACGACATTGTCGTAAGGCAATTTGTGTAAGTCCTGGTGTGACTTGAGTTACCAGTTCTTTAGCCTGTCGACAATCTCATAAAACCACTCACGAACTACACTCCTTTGACATCGGACTTGTTGCTGTTCCCAAGCTATTTCATATCTCCCTTGTTTACTCGCACACTTCAACTCACTGCTCATACTGTGTGCAATGTTTTCACAATAAATTTCATCAGTCTCAGCCTCTAGACACTTCTAAGTCCAAACTTAAGACCCACTGTTTTACTACTGACTTCTCTGTGTGACACACGTGTCACCAAGCACCTCCTATTCAACCTCTCAGATGATGTCTTATCCTACACAAGTCTGTCACATTTTAATAACGATTATAATAATAAGAGCACTCAGAGGGTGCAAACAAAAGTGATCCGGGATTCGAATCCAAATCCGAATATCTGTCGGATCTGTCCCAAAATGCTGTGGATGCATCGATCTTGTCGGCGCCAGTCATTTCGCCAAGTAGGGTACAAATTGGCTGTTGATTGTATGAGAAATGCTAACAAATGTCCAAAAATCCTGTTCCGCAAGAAAATGAAAAAGTGATCCAAAATCCACATGCAGTTCTAGATCACCACCAAAAGTTAATCACTTCTAGAAGGTCACCGCTTGCCCATGCCTGGCAAGTTTGGTCAACCTCCATTTCCACTTTCGTCAGTTATCCTGTTTACAAAACGACAGACAGAACGATCATATAACCTCCGCTTTGTTGGCGGAGGTAACAAATGGCAGCGAAAAAAGTGTAATGAAATGGTCAAGCACCAGAGATGGCAAATGTACGCTACCTTGTGATCCGATACAGCTGGCCTGTACGAAGTACCAGGGTGAGGTGCTTCAACAGCCGGAAGTTCTGACGGTTTTTTCTGATGATAACCTGGTGGCTGTACAAGCACATTATGGCAACGTCATTCCAGTAAAAAAATGTGGCATACAATGCTCAGGAATTTCACATGGCTACAATTTGTTTCAGAAAATATTTCGTACACTATTGGTATCTGTTACCACAACACATAACGAGCATCCGACTTATATCACCTTTATTCTTTTTTTCCGGCACGTTGTCAGAAAATGTTCGTCGACATTGGCACATGACGAAGATACATCTGTAAACCACAGACTGCTGTACTCAGTATGATCAGATATTAGTCTGCCCACATACAGATTAGTTCATGAAATATCTACGACTACAAAGTTTCAACTCTAAAAGTTACAAATTGAATTGCTGATGGCAAGGTCATAAACAAAAGTGACGACTTGAAAAAAAAACTGAATATATAATAATTAGATGCACTCAAAAAAAAACCGAGACATCAAACCTATGCAAAGGCATCTAACCATAACCATAAGTGATCTGGGATATGAATGTGGATTCTCAGACTTATGCAGATCCACGTGTCCGCCAGATCGCTCCCAAAATGTAGTGGACTCATTCCCTTGAGGGGATCAGTACAAAGAAACATATGGCTCTAAACAAAAACTCGTCCATTGTCTCTGATGCAGCCTGCTAACAAGCAATGTTTGCAAACAATGCATACCATTCTGAGACCACATGTCGTACATAGCTACACAATGAGGCTTGACAGACTTCTGACGAATACAACTAGCAGCAGCTGAATCCTTAGCTCGACCACAATTCCTTCTTGCAGCAGCAGGATGATTCATGTGACACCTACAACGGCATAAATGTGTAAAATGTGCACAAGACAAATACGTCACATATCTAGCAGTGTGCAGTAAAATTACAAAAATTAACACAAGCGTTTTCAATAAGAAGCTCAGCTGCTATAGACAGACTGGATGATGATTCGTGTCCACGAATATTTTGCTAAGTCACTCAAGGTCATTCAAAATGACAGCCTTGAGTACGGCATGTGCAAGCTCCTATTAGTACTTCATTCTAGTGATCTTCTTCTCGTACGCACGTCATTACCCATAATTGGTCAGGCATGAAACAGCGTCTTCATCTGCACAGTGTAGCCGAGATAAACCACCATTCAGTTTTGTCAGAGGACAGGATTTGACAATGTGGAACATCATCTGGATCTTGCCACAAGGACACAGTGATAATATTCTTTAACACAACCTTGACAATACGAAGTAGTTGCAATGTTCTGCTCGCCAATGGTGAGCTTCATCAGGCTTGTGGTCACGTGATTTTGAGCGCGTGACCAAAACTTATCAACGTATAAACATTTCAAGTATAGTAGTTTTCATTGAAACTATGTCTTCAGCTCGTACCATTTTTAAGCGCCTCACTTTACATTGGTAAAAGAGGCACTTATTGAGAATTGAGATAGGCTGTGTAGTGACGTCGTTGGTCGGTTGGTCGTTGGTTGTCACGCGCGTGCACTGTGGCCAAACGGTGCATCCTAGGCCTATAGTTACTATGGAACACTAATAGGAAACCCTACCCCAGGAATTAAATGGTACAACTTTCAACCCCCTGGGGTGACCCCTAACCGGGGAATGGGCCCCCCGTGAGGCGCTTTTTGTCAAATTACTTTGACCTCTTGTTTTTAGATATTCAGCATCA
>Ga0209149_1001435_pt1 | contig 12054 bp, 5 predicted proteins | sample WorMetTyACAVOLI2_FD_187423 | JGI IMG/M metagenome (GOLD analysis project Ga0209149, IMG submission 187423) | Marine gutless worms symbiont microbial communities from Max Planck institute for Marine Microbiology, Germany - Olavius algarvensis... ... | reverse complement strand
CGGCACTCCTCCCGCTGCTGACTGGAAGCGCCCGCCGGGTCGTCCACGGAGAAATTGGCTGCAGCAAGTGGAAGAAGACGTTGGCCTATCTGTTGGTGCTGCCTGGATCGCGGGCCAGGATCGTTCAATGTGGAGGACGCTACGACCCTCAGCTGGTCAAGCGCAGCAGTGAGTGAGTGAGTGAGTGCTATCAGCTCAGATCTTGCATGGGAGTAACAAAAAATGCGGCCATTTCTATAGCGCATCGTCACAAACACGCCTCTAATGCGCTTCCACTTCCCGTAAGTTGGGGCTGATCTCCCCAGCCAGTCCCTTCAGCCAGGCAATCAGCAAACACTGTGGGACCATGAATACAGGCTGGTGTATCACGCGATATGCCTGTTTCCTCCCCCAGCTGTCGCCAGGTACTCATCCCAGCCTGCACAGAGGGCAGGCTCTGGCTGAGTAGGCCTTGGTGCCTGGTTCTGTGCCGAGGTGGTTTACCCGTCCAAAGACGGTCACCCACCTAGGCACTAACCGGGCCTAGCGTAGAGTAACTACATTTATCAACCGGAACATGTTACCGGTACACTAAACTGGCAACCAGTACCTTTACTTCGTTTACTCTGGGCAAGGCTGTAGGTGTAACCTTGTGTGCACAGGTTTTACTGTGTGAATATAACACTACTTGCTATGAACATTTGCTCTATGCAAGCAGCATGTTTCCGATGTCAGTACACTTGCTGTCATCCGGCGCCTTGGCTTTTTATGTTCTGAGACTGTTGGCGGGGCAGCAGGAAGAACATCCGGCCGGTAAAAATGCTGATTGAGCATCTGCTGATGTTTCTTTCGGAGATCTTTTGGGACAACTGGCTGCTCTGCACTGCACTGTGTTGTGCGAGAAGCATTAAGTCGGTGCATTTCGATGGAATCCTTCACATATGCAGGTGAACAAACCCTAACCCAAGTTAAGCTGGAAAACAGTTGTGTATCTGAGAATTTGTATCAATTGATAAAATGTGGGTTGCAGGCAGTTTTCCTCCGCTGCAGGCGAGGATGAAGACGATAATGTCACGGGAGATGGAAGTCGTCGTGAAAGAAGAAAAGTAAGTTTGCAATGTCAGTTGATAAATAATATTTTTGCCCATTTTTCTTCATTTTTGTACATTTTTGTGATATATTGATTTTATTATTTGTTAAATGTATTGCAGTAACTGGTTTGATGTCTTGTGACAGATTCGTAAAAGAGGAACCGGCGCGGATCGACGATGCTCTGCGACGTTCTAAGAAGCTGATGGGAACGTTGGTGACACTGAAGAAGTAATGATGATTGACTGTCTCTTGATACACCTACTCTGTGACACTGGTCTTGTGTTTGTGCTTAGTGGCTCCGTGATTAAGGCGTCAGAGTTGCAATCATGGGGCTGTCTACGTAACACTCTTGGGCAAGATATTGCAGAGTTCAAATAATAAATAGGTACCAAAAGTATGATAAAATATCCAGAAATTACCGATATTTCACTTGTCTCTGATATGATATCGATATATCAAAAAAATCAATCTCTAAAGTCAAATACGATACGATACTGATAATGTCGATATTGGCAATATATTGCGATATTTGTGATATATCAACCCAACTGTAATAAACTGACATATTGACCAGTAAATTGATTGACAAGAAGGATTAATTGCTGTAGGTTAGCAGCGATACAAGACAAACGTCCTGTGAGCATCCCTTTGGTGAGCAGTAAACACGAAGTGAGCGAGGATGATCGACGGTCACTCATGATGAACATCACAGCTCTGCTGCCGGACCACAACGCTCGATTGCGGGCACTACAGGTCGGTCATTCTTCATCTTTTTCCTAGTTATTCCCTCAAGGCTGATGGAATAATGTGATCATTCGTTCTGTCTGTCTGTCTGTCTGTCATTCGTTCAGCAGGATAACTCACGAAAGCGGAAACAGATGTCGACCAAACATTGTAGGCATGGGCAAGGGGTGAACCTGTAGAAGTGAGTAACTAAAGATGTTGATCCGGTTTTGCATGTGGATTCTGGATCGCTTTTCCATTTTTTTCGTCATTGCTGAATAGGGGATTTTAGGAGATTTCTTACATTTTCTCTGCCACTGTCCAATTTTTGCCGCGCGATGCTATGCAAGCGCGGCCTATGTCGTCATGCAGTGTCTGTCTCTGTGTGTGTGTCTGTCACATTCGTGCATTCTGTCAAAACGAATAAAAATATCTTCGAAATTTTTTTCACCATCGGGTGTCCACGCTATTCTAGTTATTCCATACCAGATGGCATGGCATTTTGTATGGGAACCCCCCTCACAGGGGCGTCGAATGCAGATGGGGTAGGCAGAAATCGCGATTCTGAGCCTATATCTGGCTTAACTGCCTGTTGTTAATGCTGCAACAGGCCAGGTGTTGTAAACACGGTTGCCGGTGGACCACGGCCACCGTCCTGCAAGTGGAGTGTGGCACATCGCTGGTAGTAAGCAGCGGTGTTGATTGTGGGAGATGATGAAATGTTTATGACAAGAAGCCTCAACGTTACGCCAAAGACAACAGAACAGCACATTTAACTGCACGCAGTGACAAATCTGTAGCCTACGTAACTAACAATAAAAGTCTCTACTCGATGTTTTGTACTGTTGAAGCTAACTACTGACAGACATGAAACATTTTCGGCCTCTTTGCGACAGCAGATCTACTTGTTACGAAACTCGGCAAAATGACTGGTGCCGACAATGCAATGAATCCACAGCATTATGGGAGTGATTCAACAGACATCCGGATCCGGGTCGGGATTAATTTGGAAATCCGGATTAGAATCCTGGATCGCTTTTGGTTGACATTTCGGCCTTGACGGAGTTTGCGCTCTCTGAGTGCTCTTGTTATAAATGTCTTGATGTTTGTTACAGTATTTGTTGATTAAAATAGCTGAATATCTCAGAAACTGTGCAAGATAGAGACCTAGTTATAATGCATACTAATAGGGACTTACACATGCCCCACTCAGGGTGTCATTTCGAGTGATCTTGAGTCACTTAGCGAAATATTCTAAGACACAAAGCATCGCACAGCCTTTCTGCGACAGCTGAGCTTCTTATGATAACAAGATGTTTGGACAACCAAGGCTAACGTGTTGATGAAGGAGCGTGGAACAGCCTACCATCTGACATTCGAACATCTACACCATCATTCGACACGTTTAAGAAACATCTGAAATCCTATCTCTTTCAACTGTCTTTTTCAGCCTGTAGAGCTTGTGACTACGTGTACATTGACTATGTTAGGCGCTCTAGAAGTAGTTCGTGCCGCTTACTGCGCCCTATAAATTGTCAAACTTACATTACATTACATTACTGTCCAGTTGTTACAGAAGTTGAGCTTTAGTTTGTAATCGTTCATTCTTTGACTCCACATAGAAGTTACAAGCTGCTCTGTTGACTTTGTCATTGTCATCATTGTGATAATGTGATCTCTTTGCTCCAGTTGTTAATGGACGTCTTGAACGTGCTGCAGTTGGCTGGCGAGGCTCGAGAACGCAAGAAGAAATTTTCCGGCAGCGTCGAGGTGTTGAGGTTCGAGAGAACGTTGGAGTTGACAAGACGTCAACTGCGCAAGACCGACAACATCGCTCGTAATGACGCCCGTCTTCGGTCAACCATGACACTGATGTTTCATGAGACAAAGAACAGCTCGAGGTCGACGTGGGGTCACAACGTCGAGAGTTGTGAGCCTGCTGTGACTACGGCTGATCTTGGTGATCCGGCAGACTTGAAAGCCACGTTGCCTGAGACAAGTCAGTGTTGTATTTCGCAAGAGCTAGTGGAGAAGTGTGCAACACGTGATGTCAGGGACGCTGGTTGTGTGATCTCATCCGTTGCCGTGACAACAGCATCTGCAACAAATGCAACATCCAGCCTGGTTGCCATGACATCCATTGCCGAGGTGACTGCATCCGTGACGAGGATCCCATCTGTTGTGACAACCTCCGTTCCGAAAATGACGGCGTCTGTAATGTCCGTGGCATCCATGACAACAACGTCCTTGGCTGTTGCTGAAGCAAGCAGTGTGTCTTCATCACTGAGTGCCAACTCTGCTACTGGCTCTGAAGCTCACAGTGATGTAGTGAAGCTAACCTCCAGCAGACTCACAGCAACACATCCATCCTTGCTTTCATCCACAGTTGCTACAAAATCATCCCCTACTGCAGCTGTGCAATCCAGCGTTCCTTTCTCAGGCACGACCAACACATCCTCAGATTCTCTTACTAGATCTGCCGATGCTGTTACGGTGAAATTAATTGATTCTGTTGCAGAAAAATCTACCAATTATGCTGATCCCACAACATTTACTGTGGGTAAATCTGTCCATTCTGTTGCTGTATTAGCTGATGCTGCCACAGTGAAATCAGTTGATTCTGTGTCGTCAACGTCTGCGAAATCGATTGAGGCCGTTACAGTTATGGTTGGTAAATCAGCTGATGCCACAGCTAGATCAGCCGATGAAGTGACGATGATATCTCCAGTTCCTGTCGTGGCAACTTCATTTCAGTCGTTACCGATCTCGTCGCCGGTTCCGCTGTCGAATGTCAAGAGTCTTTCCACCCCTCAGTCACCTTCACCGTCGCCCAAAGGTCACGTGACATTCAGCGATCACGTGACGGAGATCCATCCCAGTGTCGATGGTGGTGGTGCAGGCGTGAATGGTAAACCGCGGCGCATACCACCAGCGCCGCCGCCCCGCAGAGCTATCAAGAACGTTGGTACAATCGTTTGTCCTGCTTCGCCTGGCAAACCACGAGATCGTCCCTCCAGTGCTGTGGAACCCCTAGCTACTACCAGTGTAGACGGCAGGCTGGGATTCCCCGATGGCAGGCCGGGATTTCCCGCAGTGAACGGAATTGGCCGAGTCCGACCTTATTCGATGGCTCCACTCGCAACAGTGGATAGTGACTCAGACAGTTCAGTCGGCACCGAGTCCCAGACTGGTACCATAAGACGAAACACGTCCCAGTCTAGCGACAAGAGAAACCTGGCTGTGGAACTGCGGAATGGTGCCAGGGGCCGAACTCCTCCTCCAGTCCCAACACGCAAGACAAGCTCTCTTTCCTCTTCTTTTTCATCAGCAACAACAGATGTACAGTACTCTAATCTGCACGATGTTCGTGAGGAATGTGCCAGGCTTGAACTTGCCTCCGGACCGCAGGATGGTAGACTGAATGGTACGAAGAATGAACGTGTGACTAAGTGCGAGGAGACGGAGATTTACTGAAGGTCTTTGTAGTCGACCTCGTGTTGGCATCAGGTATAGTGAAACTGTGATGATATAACGATGATGGTTTGGATTTTATATAACACGTGATGTAGCTATGTGCGACAGTATTGTGCGAACAGTTCTACCATCTCCTCTCTGTGATTTGACTTCGTTATTTATCTTTCACTCTGTGTGTTATCTCTCTGCACATTTTATTACTTCGATGCATCTGTGGGCTAGTAAGATTTTTTACACTGTTTTTGCCGAGTGATAACAAAAATGTTGGTTTATTGCTGATGTATGCTTAACAACCAGCACAGTTCCCATGCTCCATAGAAAGACATTCAAACGGCTAGATTTTTGTTCTTCAGTTTTCGTGGCCATGAAAAGTCCACTAAATGGTTTTGTTCATGGAAAATCCTGGAAATCTGTGTAAAATGAAGAGAGAGCACTTGGTTCCATTCCTTTTCTGTGCATAGTTGGTACGCATTTAGAACAGAAATGCTTCTACTAGTACTTCGGCTTTTATTTCTACTTTTTGGATTTTTGCTCTTTCATCACTGAACAGAATTGTTACCCACCTTCAAAAATACCACGAACAAAAGATGTCTCGTAAAAGTTGTAGAATTTTGCAAGACTGAAGCAGTGGGAATGGTGCATAACAGTGCTGGGGGGTACACACGTAATGTCACTGCTACTTGACGACTTGACGTTAACGTATTTAATAATTTCATATGTCATAGCTCATTGCTAGCCGTGGCAGGTTTATGCAGTGGCTAGTGTAATGACGTTAAAGCCTAATGCACAGCAGAAAGCTCTCGTGCAAGTGTGATCTTAGTTGAGTTGAATTGAGTTGCATTTTTGCCGCATGATGCTGTGCATAAGTGAGGCCTATGACGTCATGCGGTGTCTGTCCGTCTGTCTTGCTGTCTGTCACATGTAGCTATGTGCATCAGTATTGTACAAACAGTGGAAAGTCTGTTCAAAACAAGTAATCATATCTTCAAAATTTTTTCACCATCTGGTAGCCACACCATTCCAGTTTTTTTGTACCAAACCGTATAGTTCCAATGGGGGCCACCTACTGGGGCAAAAATCGTGATTTTTTGAGTATCTGGCTTTGGGATGAGTGGTGGACATTCGTCAACAGTTTCGATCATGGAGTAATTTCTAGCACAAAATGTCGACATCCATTTATCGCACAGACCGTAACACATCAGTGAATCTTGTTTGTGACAGCAAGCATTGACAGGTGCGACAAAGAGAACAGAACAGAATTTAATTATGTACAGTGGTGAATCTGAAGCCGAAGTAACTAATAACAAAAGACTGTGCTGGAGGTATTGTACTGTTGAAGCTAACCACAGAGAGGCACAAAGCATCGTGCAGCCTCTCTGCCAACAGCAGAGCTTCTTATCTGCTGTGTATTGAACTGCTGACTACTACTGTCAGTAAGGGCCGACGATTTACTGTCGCCAAGTATTGGCGATTTTTATGCGATGCAGTGGACGGTGAGTTTTCCACTGTGCTTAGAGCCCGGTACACACTGGCGACTAAGTTGAGTTCAACACACTCGACTTTGTTGAAAGTCGACTGTTGCCAAAACCGGCAAAAATCAGCAACAAAGTCGACTGTTGCCGTATATGTTCGACTTTGTTGCCGATACGTTCACCTTTGTTGCCAGTTTTGGCAACAAATCATGAACAACGTGAATTCGACAGCTTGTCACGGTCGACTTTGTTGCTGATACGTTCAACTTTGTTGCCGATGCGGTCGACTTTGTTGCTGATACGGTCAACTTTGTTGCTAGTGTGTACGGGGCCAAAGCAACATGGTCGACTTTCAACAAAGTTGTGGACTGTGTTGAATTAACTTTGTCACCGGGCTTTAGAATACTTGTCTGTTTTATCGCATGTAGTCTGTAAATCTGCAGAAAGTTACATTTTATTAATGGCAACAACTGCGTTTTGTATGTCTATGTGTTTCTGTGTGACATGTGCTTATTTGTTCTACCTCTTTAATATGATGTGACAGCTGCCATTTTCACAGCTTGATGTGTGCTTTAATCTAGTCCAGTCATCTAAACTTCTGGTCAGTTTTCATCGCAATTATTGTCTATTGTCTAGTTCATTACTGTAAAACATTAAATTTTTGCGTGTTTTATATTCGCGAGTTTGTTAAGGCCACACTTGCAAATGTGTGGGATTTATGCGACGATGCTGACCATCTGTTTGTGTGTTCGGTTGTTAGTCTGTCTCATGCGACTTTAGAAATTTGTTAAATCATTTGCCAGGTGGCAGCACCTGACAGCTAGCAGGGGCTTAAAGTATCGAGTCTGTTACACTTGTGAAATTTGCAAAATTAAATACTCCCACATCTCGACAGTATTTGAATAGTCAACTCTCCCTTAACTGATGAACAAAAATCTGCTAGATTTAAATGCAGCAAAATTAAAGTGTTTTGCAGTGTATACATTTCATTGAGCTTCGTTTTTTATCACGTGTTCTTCCGTTTCTAAACTAGATAAGTTTCTTTTAGTGTTAATTGTACTGTTCGCATGTGCTAGTGTTTCTGTTTTGCTGTTGCAGTCAACATCTATTTACAGCGTGTGAATATTTGCCGTTAGATACAAGCCTAGACTACCTGTCACATGATGTGATGGGCTGTATGATGGAGAAAGCGTTCTGACAAAACTATTTGTGTTTGCAGATTTTGTGATTTTGATTAGAAATTGTTGAAATTAGTGTAGTACAAGATTGGCTCCTTGTAGTTGCTGTTCTGAATGGGCTCTATTTTGCGGTATACAAAATATGATACAGCAAATGTTTTAACTTATAAATATTAACTCTCTATAGTTCGCTACAACATGCTGGATGACCGTGCCTCCCTGGTTTCATTTGTACACGTTTTTGCTGATGTCTGTCGTTGCATGTTGTTATGTGTGACGTATGCTGTGCTGATGTTCGACTGATGTGTGGTAAGCAATAGGTAAGTCGTCAACAAAGAAAACTGTTAGGCGATGACGCCGACTGTACCAGGGCAACGAGGAAACTCCTCCAGTAATTTGTTGGAGATCAACTCCCCCCCAGACAAAAACTCTTAAGTCCTATCCCCCATTTTTTTCTGTCATGGGACACAACTGGGAGGGGATTTTTTTTAACTAGCACCAACCCGTACTCTTGAATTGACCCTATCCAACCCACGAGGCTGGAAAGAAGGGAGTTATGACCTCGGTGGTTTGGTCTGAGGATTTTAGTTGGTGACCCCAGTGCCAGTAATTATGAGGGTACCGGGGTAAACGGGGTGTTTGGCCACGGTAGCTGTTGGGTATTAGGCTCACTTAACTAGCAACATCATCTCAGTTCACGGCGGCATTGTCGTGTCCGCCCAAACTACTTGAACGTGACACAGAATGCACTTCTTTTCAAGTAATTTTCAAAAAAATTGGGGGTTGGTACCCACACACTTCTCATTGGAGGGGACAGCCGTCTTCCGCAGCAACTCCCGCAATTTAACCGTGCGCGGGAGGCTTTGCCCCGATGTTCGACCAGAAATTTTTGGCCTGGTGCTAAAAAGACAAAAAGTGGTGTTAAGTTACTCTGGTGTTAAGTACTGTTTACACTAGTTTTCTGACGCCCGCGTGGGTCCCGGGCACTGTTGTTATAGAACAGGCCCAATGCGTTTCATGGCCGGGTGGCGTAAAAGGCACCTGAACCAGGGCTAGTTTGGTTTCGTATAGGTTTAGTTGTTTAGGTTTTCTTTTGTGTTTGTATTATTTCTGTTAGCCTAGTTTGTCTGGACTACTTTGCCAAGTAATTGGCTAGCCAGGCCGTATCCAATGATGCATTTTGTCGAGGAGTACATCTCCACAAAGACCAGTTGCATGTGGGTCCGTTAACCTTTAAACAAAACAGTTCATGTGAACTGTTTTGATGTTTTTTTTATAGTTTTAGTTACTGTTATTTTTTAGTTGTTCGTCTCCATCGTCATCATCTTGTCACAACTTTGAGCTCTCTCATATTTTAACTAATACCCTAAACAACGTATTTTAACTTCGTATCTGAAATTAATATCTTTAACAAACTTCTAATTTTCGCATGGCACGATATAGCCTTTTTGTGCTGAAAATGCCGTTAAACACCAACCAACTTCTAGTCTTCTGACTGTGATTACAGTTACGGGTCGTTTATCCGTCGAGTAAGCATGCAGTTGAATATAGAGCGTTGTCACGTAAAGAGCGTAAAGTCACAGTATATTTACCGAAAGGTTAGTGATGAAAGCCGCTATCAGGATCGAACAAATTATAGAAGTGGATCGGCTAGCCTAACCTAACCCTAGCCTTAAGGTTAACCCTAACCATAACACTAGCCCTAATCATTACTCTGTACTTTACCTCTAACTCTAAAACTTACCTACGACTATCATTTTTTGTCACGGTAGGCCTACATTGGGAAATTTTGTATGGGTACGCTTTTAGTGGTAGATACGATCGGCTATAATCGTTGTTACCGAAATTATTCGATTATACGATATTAGTTCTTAACTAACATTCACTGAAAAGCTGACTTATTACGAACTCGGTCCGCCACAGCGATAGAACTAAAAGTTGATGAAACGTGTGCACTTGCCTGAACATGACAGTGCCATGAGATGACGCGTTGTCACTGCGTGCGGTTCTTATAAGTGCGCAATGTTGTCCGGACTGAATTCGTTTTATGCTCATCGTGCGTGTACATAGCAGTTTGATACGTGATAGTTCCTGTTGATCGATGGAACTGAACACATTGCATTCTCGTGTGGGGATCACGTAGCATCTGTTGCAGCAGAATCTCATCTCACAGTTACATTCCATCAGTGACTTCCGTTGGCCACTTGCATGCTTGCTTGCTTGGCAGTTTTCTACGCTATGATATTGGTGAAGAAGTGATGTATAATTGCGTGTCTATATCTATGAGTTACCGGTACCTATTGACATCCTGGTGTAGTAATATAGGTACGGTACCTATATTACTACACCAGGATGTCAGAAACTTCTGGAAATCCTGGAGATACTGGAAATAAATTTGAAATCCCTTCTGGAAATACTGGAAATCCCTGGAATTTAATTGCTCATCCTATAAATTGATACACTTTGTTTTAAAAACGTATGACACTAATAAGTTTGTCGGACGACGTCTCGAATCAACAGTTGAACGTTGTTCCATTCCGTCTTTGTTCTTCCTATGCTGTACGTCGTATATTGTCCACATATTTAAGTAAAATCATTAGTGTGATATTTTTCTAGCAGGTCACATAAGATCTCGCATTTAATTTTAGTTAAACGTAATAATTATCACGTTTAACGTGAAAATTTGGTAACATTTTGGAGTTTCGAATTTCACAAGGTAGTGTAGCAGCATATTGAAGGTGAGGTGGGAATCTTTGTGGTATATACAATAGAATTTTCCTACGAATCAACTGGTGAAAGAAGTTTGAAAATCGGTAAACATTTGCCAAAGTTATTAACAAATATCAGTTGACATACTTTTTGAGACATGACATATCGATGATTGACAAGAATGACATCCAGTCATAAAGTTAAGCTGCGGTCCAGTTATTGGGAAACTGGCTAACCCAGTTTATTAACTTTTATGCTAGCTACATTTACTGGGTAAACAGGATCACTGTCATATAATAAACAGCAAGCTGAAATCGTGTAACAATTACTGAAATTTTGTTAAAATATGCCCTAGAATCTGGTGCAAATCTACTGGAAATTTGTTTCGTTGGATTTGTAGACACCCTGTAATATTATTGAAATATTCGACGGCGATGTGTTACGTGCGGTTGTAGGCGCCCTGCAAGTCTAATTTTTATACATGTCAAGTGGGACAAATTTCTCTTACGTGGATGGCTGGAAAGGAGACAAAAACTACGGCTACACCCCATTAAAATTTTTAATCTACACTGAGGCAAAAAACACCATTTTTATTTCTGCAATAATTTTGTCAAACCGCGTTGTATTTTGATAATTTTTTAGCAAACGGATACTGACGTAAATTCATAATCGCCCACCTCTGCTGCTGGATGTTTATACCCTACCTTGTGAAATATAGTATGTCCTTTTGACAATATGTCATTCTGTTAGTAACCACAGCTCATCAACGATGTTTGACATCCCTTGCTGAATTCCTAAATGACTCAGTAATCTGTAGTCTACAGGACTGAGGTCTGGTCTATTGGGAGGCCACATGTCTGGTGTGAAGTTCGGAGTTTTGTGTCGCAGCGGCTCAGTGCTCTTGTGCACGCGTGGTGCGCTGGAAAGCAAAAAGTCGCCAGCAGTTTGACAGCACATAGAGGAGCTATACTGCAGCAACTGTTTGAGCAGCCAGACATTGCAGTAATATGCACCATTCACTTTCACCCCTGGCTGCATGAAAACCACACCAGAGCCTGGAGACGCCGACTGAAACCGAGACGCATGAACATGTTTATCAGAAACCAGTGAGCGACGTCAATGAGCTGAAGCAGCATCTGATTGAAACGTGCTCAGCAACCAGCACATGCAGCTTCATTAATCGAGCGATTAATCAGTGGCAAGATTGTTTTAATGCGTGTCTCAAAGCCAAAAGCAAACACTGATCATTTACTATGATGTGTTTCTCCGTAACTGTCGTGACTTTTAAAGCGAACGTTACTAGTATATACAATAGGGGCATTCAGCCCCACCGGAAGTAGTTTTATGACGTCATCCTATGACGTCATAATGACGTCATCCTATAAGTAAGTAAGTAACCATTAATCATCAACCTGCGCCCACCCATT
>Ga0209149_1001434_pt1 | contig 12061 bp, 5 predicted proteins | sample WorMetTyACAVOLI2_FD_187423 | JGI IMG/M metagenome (GOLD analysis project Ga0209149, IMG submission 187423) | Marine gutless worms symbiont microbial communities from Max Planck institute for Marine Microbiology, Germany - Olavius algarvensis... ... | reverse complement strand
AAATTACTTTGTTAAGATAGAAATATCACAAACACGACCTTACAATATGCAGCGCTTGACATTTCGGCACAGAGCTCATATGTAAGGTCGTATTTATTCTTTTTCTATCTTAACAAAGTAATTTTTCCGTTTCAGATGTGCCATCTCTACCCTTACAATAATGTTAAACTTCTACGGAAGTTTTTTTTACATTAATTCTTTCAAAATAATCGCCTACAGATCACAAATATGGAAGGATCTGAAACATTTATGGCTGAAAACGCGTGGTTTCACGCCCAGATGTGCCTTTTTGGGGTATCGTTGATGACAAATCATGTTTAGGGGTTCAAATCCCCCAAAAACCGATTTTGGGGGACCATTCAATGCAAAACCTATTATAGAGAGAGCTGTCCGTAAGTCGCACGTTAATGGAGCTACGATGCTAAAACTTTACAGTTATATAGGTATAGGCAAGTACTTGGGCGCATGTCAAAATTTTTTCCGCTAGGGGGCGTCCGTAGGGCGCAGGGCCTTGTAATTTAAATTTGGGACCCCCTATTATTTCGGAATCTACTAGAGCTAGAAAGTTGAAATTAAAAATACGATTATATATGGTAAAGTACTTGCTTTGGATACAATAATTTTTTTATAGGGCGCGTCTAGGGGGGCGCAGTGCCCCCTAATGTAAATTTGGGACCCACAATTATCTCCGAAACTACTACAGCTAGAAAGTTGAAATTAAAAACACTATTAGAGGTGGTAAAGTACTCGCTTGGGGTACAAAATTTCTTTTCTGCTGGGGGCGTTCAGGGGGTCCAGGCCCCCCTAATTTAAATTTGGAACCCCCCTATTATCTCGGAATCTACTGGAGCTAGAAAGTTAAAATTAAAAATGCGATTAGACATGGTATAGTATTTGCTTTGGATACAATAATTTTTCCGCTAGGAGGCGTCTATAGGGCGCAGTGCCCCCTAATGTAAATTGGGAACCCCCCTATTATCTCAGAAACTACTAGAGTTAGAAAGTTGAAATCAAAAGCGCTATTAGAGGTGGTAAAGTACTCGCTTCGGGTACAAAACTTTTTCCGCTAGGGGGCGTTCAGGGGGTGCAGAGTCCCCTAATTTAAATTTGTGGCCCCCCTATTATCTCGGAATCTACCGGAGCTAGAAAGTTAAAACTAAAAATGCGATTAGATATGGAAAAGTACTTGCTTTGGATACAAGAATTTTTCCGCTAGGGAAGCCTTTAGGGTCGCAGCGCCCCTAATGTGAATTTGGGACCCCCTTATTATCTCCGAAACTACTAGAGCTTGAAAGTTTAAATTAAAAACACTATTAGAGGTGGTAAAGTATTCGCTTCGGGTACAAAAATGTTTCCGCTAGAGAGCGCTTAGAAGGCCAAGTGCCCCTAATTTAAATTTGGACCCCTATTATCTCCGAATCTATCGGAGCTAGAAAGATAAAATTAAAAAGCGATCAGATATGGTAAAGTACTTGCTTTGGATACAAGAATTTTTCCGCTAGGGGGTCTAGGGGCGCAGTGCCCCTAATGTAAATTTGGGAACGCCATTATCTCGGAATCTACTAGTGCTAGAAAGTTGAATTTAAAAACAACATTAGATATAGCAAAATACCTGCTTTGATCACAAAAAAATGACTCCGCTTGGGGGGCCTCATGTGGATGCAGGGCCCCCTAGTATACATTTGGACCCTCCTAATATCTGGGAAACTGTTAGAGCTAGAACGTTGAAATTAAAAACACCTTTAGATATGGTAAAGTAATCGCTTTGGGTACATTTTTTTCAGCTATGGGGCGTCCAGAAGGCGCAGGGCCCTTAAGACAATTACTCGTTTCGGATATATAATGTTTTCCGTACAACATAAATAACATTACCGTGTGAACACTAAACAGAAGAGAAAAGAAAAAGATATTTCGCCAGCATACAAACTGAGTTATGAGCATTAATCAGCAGCAATGGCTACAATATCAAATATCTATCACCTACTGCACAATGTTGTTGTTAAGAGCTGACTAGTTATTTCTTGTAAAAAATAGATATGACGTTTCTACTGCCTCTCATGCTTCTATATTTTTAACATAAAAACTGCAAATATAATTTCAAAAAAACTAATAAGTTTAAAATAAATGTGTTAGAATCCATTAATAAATTAAAACTTTAAAACAGCAAAAATCATTTTTGTATTGCAGCCGTATACTTAATCAGCATAATGCCATATAGCTGTATAAAATTGCATTCGGTCCAGCTTGTAATACAGACTGTCTTATACAGTGTTTGGCTTCTGTCACTAATTTAAAAGATCGCACGGGCGCACTTGATTAATGCAAAAAACGACGATACAGCACGAGGCATGGCTCTGCATATTTTTTACAAGTAAGCTTGTAACACGAGAACACTAAAATTTACCACCGGGTGACTGAAAATGCACGACTGAAAAAGCACCGACACCTTCTACATGTCGCCGGAAACATAGTATATGTAGAACATATACTTGTAGCCTATCCGTTGTATCTGTCGGCAATGTGGACGACGTTTAAGTAAGATAGTAGCATATAGACCATTCTTAACCAACAGTCCCTAATCTACTTAAATACTTTAACAGTATTTAACATTTATCTAATCACTTATCCATTCTATCCTACTCCATATGCAATTGCTATGTGACCATATCGCTGTTCAAGTTGGACTGCATTGTAGAACATTGTTTGCCAACGATCCGTAGGATTGAGTGCCCTCGTGTTAGAAGCCTACTTGTTAAAAATATGCCTTGTGCTGTAAGCTTATAGTCGTTTTTTGCATTAATCAAGTGCGCCAGTGCGATCTTTTAAATTAGTGACAGAAGCCAAACACTGCATGTATAAGACAGTCTGTATTACAAGCAGGACCGAATGCAATTTTATACAGCTATATGGCATTATGCTGATTAAGTATACGGCTGCAATAAAAAAATGATTTTTGCTGTTTTAAAGTTTTAATTTATTAATGGATTTTAACACATTTTTTAACTTATTACTTTTTTGAAATTATTTCTTATTACAATGTATGTTGCGCTTTGTTCCTGTTGCTGTTTTTGCCTCACATATGTAGCTGCCTTGTATTTTGAGCTTGGAAAGTCGCTGTATAAATGTACTGTGTACTGTTATTGTTATGCTGAAAGGTCATTACGCTGTAGCCGATGCTTCAGGTCAGCACTATCTGGACATTGCACAACTAATTTCTATTCCTGTGAACTTCACCACGCAACATTGCTTGCGCTTTTACTACTACATGAATGGATCGCATGGGCAACTGCTGCAGGTTACTACTTATGCAAAATTTATACGCTAATATGTCCTGGTTTCAGAAAATTCCTGTAGATACTAAAACGTTTCTAATACAGGGTGGGCCAAAAAAACCGCCCCCTATATTCTTCTGTTTATAGTGCTGATGTATTTGTTTACATTTACAAATAACATACCATGTGAACTGAAATTATGTCCTACATATATTGAAGCCGAAACCAAATTAGTATGTCAACAGCGTCAAAGCACCCAAACAGCATTATGTCACCATGGCAATACACAACAACAATGCAGGCTTGTGCCATTGTATATCCAAGTAACTGCAGCGCACAACAACCAGATAGTCAAGTAAGCAACTGTTCAATGTGCTGTCCGTGAACTTGAACTACTGCTTTTAATCGGGGTCGCCACTGATCAACGGCTTTGCTGATGAGTTGTTGGTCGAGTCTGGCCCAACAGTTGCACACTCTGTCCTTGAGATCATCCAAACCCACAATCGGAACTCTGTACACAGCTTGCAGCAAGGCGCCCCAGACAGCATAGTCAACGGGGTTCAAATCTGGACTGTTTGGAGGCCAGACAGAAGGCTAGATAAAGTTGGGAACATTCTGCTGCAGAAACTCGACTGTCAACTTCGCACGGTGCGACGGAGCACCATCTTGCTGAAACACAATGTCGCCGCTGGATTTCTGACGGATGTCTGGTAGAAGACAGTTCTGCAACAAATTTTCACGGTAATAACGTCCATCTACCTTGGTTCCTTTGTCGATGAAGTGTGCTTCCGTCTTGCTTGTCTTCGATACTGCAACCGATACCATCACGCTTTCACTGAAGTGCTTTCGACCTTTGATGAGACGTTCACTTGGTATGGTAGACTTCTTGTTCGTTGCAGCGTACAGTCGATCATTCTGAGTGTTAATTGGTGGCTGCACAGTGAACATTTTCTCATCAAAAAACACTTTGTCAACAGTTTGTAAGCACCTCCTACGCAACAACGTCTTGCAGCATTTGACACGTTTCTCACAATCAGAATCAGACAGCAAGTGCGCCTTCTTGCGTCTGTCAACTTTTCAATATCTCTTGGAGTTTTGCTGGACCCAGGGTTGTCTTCCTGACTGCACATCAGTTCATCTACACGCTCGATATTCTGTTCCGTTCTGACAGTCCTCGGGCGTCCGCTACCGGCCTTCCGAGAGATCGAGCTTGTAGTGTCATCTTGCGCAGATCTCTAACAGAACTGACTGCCCACTTCTTGTTATAAAACTCTTTGCAAATGCGTTTTGCACCCCATCCCTTTTCTTGACGAAGGAGTTTAATCGACAATTCATCTTCTTTCGTGAAAGGCATGTTTATCAACAAACTGTGACTTAATAATGACGTTACATTAAGGACGTTACATTGTGCTTCCTGTATATAGAGTTGGATCGATTCATTTATGGGGTTCCAGTTTTGGAATTCTTCAAAATATTTCCACAAAATTTACACACATATCACATAAATGATTCAACTTTAACGTGCATTATACATTTTATTTACATATTAGTCTTGGAGAACGTAATTGGCTCAGATCTAGGGGGCGGTTTTTTGGCCCACACTGTAGATTCGGTCAGCGCCTCTGACCCTCTGTGACTTCGCGTATGGCGCTCTACAAACGTTTATTATCTCGGCCGTGGTAATGTGGGATATTAAGTTTGCTGTTTTCTGTGTCTGTATAATTATAATTATACATCTCCGAATCAGCGGATGTGGCTAAAATTTTCCATAGTTGTGAAATTCAGCTCGAAATTTGGAACGTTCAGACCACTGCAGTATTTCACACGTGCATTGCAGGTGAACGTCAGATTTGCAAGTGGCGGTGTCATTTCACTGTGGCGACGGAAGAACAGTCATGGAGACCGGTGGAGATATGGATTCACTCAGTTACCTGTAGCACAGCCATGCGACAGCTATGTGGTGGTGTTTGAGGCAACACGAGGTCAAACGTATCGTTCAGATGTTGTACTTGATGATATTTCCGTCCGACGAAGTTCCTGTCCGTCACAAGGTTAGTACTGCTTGGTCTTCACTGCTATCGTTAACGTACTACTATACTGCGCGCGCATTTGTAATTGTTGCCAGCCAGTTAGTTTTTGCCGCACAATACTATGCATAAGCGCGGCCAATGCCGTCGTGCGGTGTCTTGTGTGTCTGTCTCTCTGTCCGTCCGTCCGTCTCTCTGTCACGTTCGTGAACTCTGTCTAATTTATGGCACTATTCCGACAGAGACCCGCTGACGGGGGCGTCAAATGCAAATGCAGGTAGGGTAAGCAAAAATCGCGATTCTCGACGAATATGTGGCTATCGGATCGATGACTGCTGCAGTGCGATCAACTGCTGTTAACCGCACAGACCGTCACCCATCACTGATTTTGTTTATCACGGACAACCACGACGAAGAGGAGAATAGAACAGATTTGAATTGTATGCAGCCGTAAATCTGAAGCAGAACTTGCGATCGACGTATTGTACTATTGAAGCTACTGATAGACACGAAGCATCGCGCGGTTTATCTGCGACAGCAGGGCTACTTGTACTAGCTTATGCTCAACTAGACGCTGGCATGTGACGATATCATGCCAACCGGATGGACGCCCGCCGCAGCCAGTTCGACCTTGGAAGAGTGGACGCGTACATTTAGCCGAAGGTATAATGTAGTTGTTTTAGAATTACCGTATTCTACGGAGTTCGGGCGGGAGAGCAGAAAGTTTGCGAGTGGGGTCAGAAAATATGGAAAATTTAGTCACTTTTTGACCCACCCTGTAGCACTTACGGGCACTTACTTGGCGGGCATTTGCTGTCGCTGGTCCGACGATGTTTAACACTCTGCCAGATGATCTACGAGATCCTGCAGTCAGCACATCGACCTTCGGACAGCCGTTGAAGAACTCGTCTTTTCTCTGCCTATCAGCACGTTTAGCGCATTAGGGGTGTCTCACGTAATGCGCTCTATAAATGTACGATACTTACTTTTACTTACTTACTTACTTTTTATGGTGGACAAAGAAAAAAATATTATCTTCTCTAAGTACAGCTAACGTCTACCGTCTATCACATGTAAAAATTTCGGGAACTTGCGTTCAGCCATTCCAGCGATATAGACTGCGATCCGCAAATTTTGACAAATTTTGTAATATGACGCGTAGATATCAGGGGTTTGTAGGCCAAAGTTCACCAAACCTGGCACACGTGTAGCGCAACCATCTGTGCTTAACAATTTTTTTTCAGAATTACAATATTCTGCCGCATTCGGGCGTGAGACCAGAAAGTTTGCGGGCGGGGTCTGAAAATATGCCAAATTTCGTCAATTTTTGGCCCACCCTGTAGTTTAAGGAGGACGAGGAAAAATCGAAGTAGTAACTTCTCTATTCACACTCAAGGTCCACCACGTGTAAAAGATTCGCGAACCTCCGTTAACCTGGGCCGGAGCATAAGGCGGCCATAAAAAAAATAAATAAAAACTAGACGCTAGCATGTGACGATATCATGCCAACCGGATGAACGCCCGCCGCAGCCAGTTCGACCTTGAAAGAGTGGACGCGTACATTTTGCCGAGGGCAGCAATGTAGTTGTTTTAGAATTACCGTATTCTACGGAGTTCGGGAGGGAGAGCAGAGAGTTTGCGAGTGGGGTCCGAAAATATTGAAAATTTGATGACGGTCGTTTACAGACTAGACGAGCTGCAGGCATCATCAGTAGGTAGAAGAGAGTGTAGCAGCACGCGGCAGCGAACGGGAGGCAGACGCATGGACGTCCATGTAGACACACACAGTCAGCCCTGCCCACGGGCGACGGGCTGTGCCACAGCCCAGGCACATGTGATGGAGGTTTCGCAAGGTAGCGGCGTTTGCGCCACTTTGTGTATTCGGCGGACTCTGTGTAGACATGTGACGATTGGTACACCAATGGTGATTTTTGCTGTTTTGACTGTCTTTTGACTGTTTTTGACAATTTTTGACGAATACTACACTGTACCAATCGTCAAAAACACTCAAAATCATTGGTGTACCAATCGTCACAGATCTACCAAGACTGTACCAATAGTGTAGCAAAGTCTACCAATCGTCAGCACGAACTTAGCTATCGCAAACAAATCGCGCGTCAGCTGCGCACACAATACCTCGAGGGCATTCATAGGCCTAAATATTACACCGTGATTTTGAAATCTAGATTAAGGGTTACTCAAGGTCACTGGAAACGGAACCACTGAACAGATCATACACGACTTACTATTAGTCGAGTTATTTGACGTTCAGTATTATCTATTATCGTGACCTTGAAATGTGGGTTAGAGGTCACTCAGGGTCATTGAAAGTGGTACCGTTTGAAAGTTTCGGTACGGTTTCCTATTCGCCTTCCATAGTAACTATGGCTGTATCTGCAGCCATTTCGCAGATATTCAGCGTCAAAGAATGGCCTGACCTTGAAATCTGGGTTTGGGGTCCGTCAAGGTAATTGAGAATGGCGCGGTTCGGTTGACCACGTACGACTTTCTATTAGTCTGCCATTATAACTATAGCTCTGTCTTGTACCATTTGCGAGTTCTTTGACGTTGAATAATACCGTGACCTTGAAATGTGGCTTAGAGGTCACTCAAGTCATTGAAGCTGGTGCCATTCAAAAGCTTGGGTGCGGTTTCTTATTCGTTTTCTATAGTAACTCTGGCCGTGTCTGTAGCCGTTTGTGAGATATTTAGCGCCAAAGACTGGTGTGACATTGAAAAGAGTTAGGGTTCGTTCAACTTCATTGGAAATGGCACCATTTGATAGATAGCATACGCGTTCCTGTTCGCCTTCCGTAGTAACTATGGCTGTATCTGCAGCAATTTCGCAGATATTCAGCGTCAAAGAATGGCCTGACCTTGAAATGTGGGTGTGTGGTTGTTCAAGATCATTGAAAATGGCGCGGTTCGATAGACCATGTATGACTTCCTATTAGTCCACTATTGTAACTATAGCTCTATCTTGTACCGTTTGCGAGTTATTTGACGTTGAATAATATCGTGACCTTGAAATCGGAGTTAGGGTTCGTTCAGGGACATTGGAATTGGCACCATTTGATAGATCGCATACTAGTTCCTATTCGCCTTCCATAGTAACTATGGCGATATGTTGTATCGTCTGCGAGATATAACGACTTATTGGTAGAAAATCGCGAATTTTTTATACCCCACCTATATTTAGCGCCCCCGCTAGGGGTGACCCAGTCGGAATTTCGTGAAGATGTTTGATGCTGATAAAACTAGACTGATCGGGCTACCGTACGTTGAAAAAAACTACGAAGATATGTTAAGCCCTTTTCATCTGATACCGGAACGTTACGGACGGACGGACGGACGGACAAACGGACGGACAGACAGATTTGCTATAGCAATATCGCGCGTCAGTATGCTGACGCGCGATAAAAATAGTCGAGTTCGCCGAATGCACATGTCAAAGCCAACAGTGCAACAGTACCAACAGTGCTGCCATCTTGCGAATGGACATAAAACATGTCGCAGCGTATTACATTTTAAGGATTATAATGTGGCGCGTGGATCTCAGGGGTTTGTACGCCAAAGTTCACATTACGTGTAGAGCAACCATCTTTGCTTAACAAGTTTTTTTTCCAGAATTACAATATTCTGCCGCGTTCGGGCGTGAGAGCAGAAAGTTCGCGGGTGGGGTCTGAAAATACGCCAAATTTCGTCACTTTTTGGCCCACCCTGTAGTTTAAGGATGACCAGGAAAAAATCTAAGTAGTAACTTCTCTATTCACACACTCGCACGGTAGTGCGAAAGTGTTGTAAGGGCAACGATGCAAGTCAATGGAGAAACCCAAAATTTGACCCCCACCACGCTCAAACCCCATAAGCGACAGTCATAAAAGTTGGCAGAGGTGATTACGTCGTGGACCCCTACACCTGTGCAAAAGCGATACGTGCAGGGGTTTCCTTTCCGCGCATGCGTGACTTTGCGCACCAAAAGTGTTTACTCGGCTAGTTTTTTTCCTTTTTCTGGGTTTTTGCAACTCTCTACAGTCAAGGCCCCTAAACGGATTTTGACGCAAAATACACCGAAACACGCGGTTCCGCGCAAGGATGTGCCTTTTTGGGGTCGCGAACATAAAATCTAATATCTAGACCCCATTTCCCAGAATTAGTGCCATTTTGGGGACAATTTTTGACGGGACAGAAAATTTTCGCCTAAAAATCGCTTAACAATGAGGATGCTCCCCTTAGAATACCTTTTCATCGTCATCGTAGATGCATAAAAGTGGCATAGTGAATAGGCAAATAGGGGTCAAAAAATTCATACGAGTGGTTATTTTGGACCCCCGACTAAGGGTCACGTGATACAGCGCATGCGCAACCCCAAAACTGCCATAGTCCGTTATGTACAGCCAAAAGGCTGTCTTATGATATTGCAAATTATCTCTGAAACTACAACACCGATCGACAAGAAATTTCAGGACAATATTTGCACAACGAAAGTGTGTCCGGCGATGCAGTACTGCGACGGCCGCCATTTTGAAGATCGCTAAATCGCCATATCTCAGTGAAAAATAATCCGATTTTGATCAAATTTGGTACACTACAGCATATATTGAACCCAATGACAGCACGTGACCAGAAATTGAAATTTTTGAAATTCAAGATGGCGGCCGCCGCCATCTTGAAAATCGTTAAATCGCCATATCTCAGTGAAAAATTGTCCGATTTTGATGAAATTTGGTACACTACATACGATATTGAACCCGGTTACAGTCACGTGACCTAAAATTGAAATTTTTAGAATTCAAGATTGTGGCGACCGCCATCTTGAAAGTCGTTTTTTTGGCCATAACTCATCGACCGATTGTCCGATTTCGGCGAAATTTCGTTTGCGGAAGCAGAACGGCATGCCGACAAAGGCCACATGACAAAAACTGCAAATTTTTAAAATCCAAGATGGCGGACGGCCGCCATTTTGAAATCGTTATATCGCCATATCTCACTGAAAAATCGTCGGATTTTAATGAAATTTGGTACACTACATCTGATATTGAACCCGATTACGGTCACGTAACCAAAAATTGAAATTTTTAAATTCGAGATGGCGACGGCCACCATTTTGAAAATCGCTTTTTTGGCCACAACTCATTAACCAATTGTCCGGTATCAGCGAAATTTTGCAACAGGAAGCAGAACGGCATGCCGACAACGGCCACATGACAAAAACTGCAAGTTTTCAAAATCCGAAATGGCGGACGGCCGCCATTTTGAAAATCGTTAAATTATACCATTATCTCAGTGACAATATTGTTGGATTTTGACAAAAGTTGGTGTACTACAGCATGTATTGAACCTGATGAGGTTTTCAAAAGCGCTATCGCAGAATTTTAGATGTGATAAGGTAACGATAAACGAGTAAAAAACAGCAAATATTAATGGAAAAAAACTTAGCAGTTTAAAAAGGTGTGTAAGGACGACAGTCATTAACTCGCAGAACTAAAACAGCAAAAATCAAAAAGCTAATATTACTTAAGAGCACATTGACGTTATGGCAATGTGCTGCAAAAGTAATATCAGCCTTTTTGATTTTTGCTGTTTTAGTTCTGCGAGTTAATGACTGTCGTCTGAGTGTCGTCCTTATACACCTTTTTAAACTGTTAAGTTTTTTCCATTAATGACACTCAAGGTCCACCACGTGTAAAACTTTCGCGAACTTCCGTTAACCAGGGCCGGAGAATAAGGCGGCCATAAAAAATAAATAAATAAATAAACATTGGCAAAATATAACATGGACGCCCGCTTACGCTGAGCGGGCGTCCATAACTAGACGCCTGCATGTGACGATATCATGCCAACCGGATGGACGCTCGCCGCAGCCAGTTCGACATTGGAAGAGTGGACGCGTACATTTAGCCGAGGGCAGCAACGCAGTTGTTTTAGAATTACCGTATTCTACGGAGTTCGGGTGGGAGAGCAGAAAGTTTGCGAGTGGAGTCCGAAAATATGGAAAATTTAGTCACTTTTTGACACACCCTGTAGATTATGGTGGACAAGAAAAAAAACCAAATATTATCTTCTCTAAGTACAGCTAACGTGTACCGTCTATCACGTGTAAAACTTTCGGGAACCTGCGTTCAGCCATTCCAGAGATATAGACTGAGATCCGCAAATTTCGACAAATTTTGTGATATGACGCATGGATCTCAGGGGTTTGTAGGCCAAAGTTCACCAAACTTGGCACACGTGTAGAGCAACCATATGTGCTTAACAAGTTTTTTCTCAGAGTTACAATTTTTTTGTCGCATTCGGGCGTGAGAGCAGAAAGATTGCGGGCGGGGTCTGAAAATATGCCAAATTTCGTCACTTTTTGGCCCACCCTGTAGTTTAAGGAGGACCAGGAAAAAATACAAGTAGTAACTTCTCTATTCGCACTCAAGGTCCACCACGTGCAAAAGTTTCGCGAACCTCCGTTAACCTGGGCCGGAGCATAAGGCGGGCGTCCATAATTATACGAGATAAATGTAAAAAAAACTGTTGTTTTATAACAATGTGTAAGGCCCATTGCAAAGTGACACATATAAAACAGCAAATATATTTTTATCACCTCAAGCGCCCTGGATATAATACACAGTTCTTATTATATCCACGCCCCTTTAGGTGATAAAAATATATTTGCTGTTTTATATGTGTCACTTTGCTATGGGCCTTACACATTGTTATAAAACAACAGTTTTTTTACATTTATATTTGCAGTTTTTCTACTAAATTTACTTT
>Ga0209149_1001433_pt1 | contig 12064 bp, 6 predicted proteins | sample WorMetTyACAVOLI2_FD_187423 | JGI IMG/M metagenome (GOLD analysis project Ga0209149, IMG submission 187423) | Marine gutless worms symbiont microbial communities from Max Planck institute for Marine Microbiology, Germany - Olavius algarvensis... ... | reverse complement strand
ATTTTTCTTAGGGGGTTGTTTTTTTATGCCGCACCCTGTAGAGTAGGCCACTCCGTTTCCTGGCCGGGTCAACCGTGGTAGCTTGTTTTTTCGATTGTGTTTTTTGAGTGTGTTGGTTTTTCTTATGTTGTCTTAGATCTGGTTTGTTAGGTTATTTTGCTAAGTGATTGGCTAGCGGAGCCGTGTCCAAATGATGCCTATGTCGAGGAGTTAGTCTCCACAAAGACCAGTTGCTTCAGGACCCGTTAACCTTTAAACAAAACAGTTCATATGAACTGTTTTGGTTTTTTCATTATATTTTTAGTTTCTTTTCCACTGTTTTAGTGTTCATCCTCATCATGATCATCACATCACAACTGTCTTAACACACTCTACTCTCGTATGGCACAATATAGCCTTGTTGTGCTGACAGTGCCATTAAACACCGATCAAACAATTTGGCATTTTTTTGCATATATGTCTATAAATATATCTGTTGTTTCAAGTTTATTGACTACCCATCATGAACTGGGCACTAGTGCTGTCTGCTTCATGACAGGAACAACATGTCGTGACTGCACTAGGGTTATGTTGTGATGAGTGCTTCATGACAGGAACAACATGTCGTGACTGCACTAGGGTTATGTTGCGATGAGATTAGAGTCAAGAGTTGTGACTACTTATTTTATGATATGGAAACACTGTGTCCAGTTCGTGAAATCTGAAGTTTCACAGCTGGACATAACATAGTGTTAAAAACGAGGAAGTTTATGGTACTGTCGATAACTGATACACCGCTTCTGCTTAGTTTGGTTATTGGCTTCCGTTGAGGCTAGAGCCACCTCTGAGCTGGAGCGTTGTTAATGTTGTTAAACCTGTGTACGAGAAGTGTAATTGTATGTATGACTTGTGAAGTAATTTATCTCAGTGTGAGACTTGATAAGTGAGAATGAAGTATGCTGATGATGCTAGGGCTTGGTAGACACAGCAGTAAAGACAAGCCACAGCGGATACCTGCAGCGTTGTCTCATCAAGCACCTGGAAGGTCTCTATGTCTGCTATGACATGACAGTACGAGATAGTGATGGCAGCGTTATTCAAGTAAGCAACATGTTTTGCTTGCTTAGCTGTGATAATTGTTCACAATTAACATTTCAATAGTAGATTTGTGGTCTGTGATTCCAGATACTTCTTTGTTAGTGATTGAATTCTGAAAGATTGTTAAGTCATTTCCACAATTTCTTTACTGTTTTTGGTTTCTGTGTGTGGATTATGGATAATCAACCCCGCAATGTCGTGTAGAACCCAAACTTTTGTGGGCAAATCTGTCGTAGTTCATAAACCACTGGGTATATGTGTATCATATCAGGATAATAAATGTTTTAATTAACTTTCTTAGCTTCTAGTGTATCACAGCTTATTTAGTCTAGGACTTTAAAATTATTATCATGTTAACTTAGTGCATTAATGCAAAAAAGTTAATTGTGATTAATAATTTTATGTATGAATTTGAGTGCATTATATTTTATTGTTATCGATACTAGTTCGTTCTTTGTGTCTCAAATGATTCATCGTTCAATTAACCGAATATGTACTATTTACATTGGACAGCTTTTAAATGTACATTGATATAATTAGTTCGTTTATGCTGCTGTTATGACTCTCATAGTGGTTGTTGTTATTTGAGTGCAGTTTTACTACGGTGAAGATGGTTTAGATGTCATGAAAACATCGTTTATCAAGTGTTCACGGGCATCAGACACATTTCCTCCGTTCTCATTCCTGGTTGGCAATCGTTCGGTCATCGTCAGCAACGACGACTTGTCGCTGGTGAAGGAGAAGACAGATGTCGACGCAGCTCCGAAGCTCAACAGAAAGGTGTACAGTGAGACACAGCGGCTCTGTTTTGTCTTTTTGAGTTTGTCATGACCGGTTTGAGACGTTATTACTTGAATATGTGGCATGTTTAAGTTTATGGACGCCATGTGTAAGCCAGCCCCATTGCATCCACAAATTTCACAGGATTGGTAGTTTTTCACAAGGGGGTAAGTTTTCCACGTGAGAATAAACATATGGTGTTGGCTGCTTGGCAGCATACACGTGCATAAATTTCAGGGGGGGGAGGTTTACGGGGAAGACATATAGGACACTGATGATGTCGTTTCTGTGGCCTCGGCTGCTGCTACACAGCAGAGGCCACAGATGAACAAACAAACGAACAGACAGACAGACAAACAGATGGACAACATCGTCGCATAAAGCCCCAGCTTTGTGGTGGGGACTTAATAAGTGATACAGTGAAGCAGCGTCTTGTGTCTTGCAAGTAAGCAGTAACGTGTCAACACTTTGTGTTTCTTTGTTATTTAGATTTTTGAAAGTGAACACAGATATGAAATTTGTTGAATGCTAATTATATTTGTGTAATGGTATTGCCGTATTTTCAGACACTGCTGCTGTGTTCTCTGTCTATGATTTGGTAGATTTTCTACTCTAACAGCTGGCATAAAACTCTGTCTAACTGGACCTAACAGGACACCTGAGTTGTGCAGTTGTACTGAAAACTTCTGAACTTTGCCTATCTAGTATTTGGAAAGTTTTGAGGTGAGATATTAATGTTATTCTGAAGGAGAAATTTGTGTTAGATGGCACGATGGCTGACGCGACATGGCGATCGTGACAGAAGGGTGCGCATCTCACCGTTTCTTGCATTCTGTCGTAAAACGTGGGCAGCAGTAGTTGAGGAAATATCTGCAACTGACAACTGGACTGCAGCGGCACACGATGCTTGCAAAGCTGAGGTCATTGACCGCTGGAGGAAACTACCGTCGGAAAAGAAGGAACGGTAATTACACGTGTTTTACTGTTTTGAGTCTCTGTTCTTCTCACGGTAAGATGATAAGTGATTAGCTGTATCTCTGATGTAATGTGAATATCATTTTTTATAGTGTATGATCCTTAAAGTTGCTAATGCTGTACAACTAATACTCTGAAAAAAACGATTATGTCCGAAGTTGGCAGTACTGATAGTTTGATGCATTTTTATTCGACTGCTTATATTATTTACCTCCGACAGAGGAGGAGGTATATGTTTTTGCCCGTGTTCATTTGTCTGTCTATCAGTCTCTCTGTGTGTGAGCAAGATTACTCAACTGGGCGTGCATGGATTTCGATGAAATGTTGTATGTCGACAAATGTCGGGACATGGACGAACTGATTAATTTTTGAGCCCGATCCGGATTATAGTCCAGATGCTTTCTCCGATGTCGTACGCGCTGCAGTGCGGAATTTTATTATGTCGGGAAAGTCCCACCTTTAGGTATTGGGCTAAAGCAACGCATGGTTTTAAAATGGTTTTACGGCCTACTGCTGCAGTGACGCATGGTTTTACAATGGTTTTATTCACCGCGAGCTGTCGGGGCAACTTTGTCGGAGGTATATGCGCTCTACCGAGTGTCCTTCTAGTTTTGCATGATATTATACTGTGCACAACTGGACCTCATTATAGTGCAGACTTAAAGATGCTTCTCTGGCTTCTGAATTTTTGCAGACAGACCAGCATAGATCTTATGTGCCAACATAAATATTACGCTTCCTAATACTACGAAAAAACAGATAATGTCTGTTTTTAGTGGACGTCAGAAGGTGGCAGTATGGTGGTGCTGTCAGTCTAGTCCTGATAAAATTAACTGACCAACTATTACAACCGTGATGTCCACGTTTATAGTCAGTGATCACAATTTAAGCGAGCATTGGAATGCTACAATGGTACAAGGTGTGTGCATCAGTGGTTGCAGCTGCAGGCCGGCATTCCAGTGATGAAATCTGATATGCAACTGAAGCACGGCTCCATCAGTTTAAATGGACTGGTATCATTGACACCAGCACTCTGCTGGCAGCCAGTTTTATCAGGAGCATTAAAGTTATGCTGTGTGATATGACTGCTGTACACCAGTCTCAGACATTCCCAGCTGGCATCATTTATGGTCAGCTGCTCGACATCACCTGACCGTACCACATACCAGCTCAGCACTTTCGGTCGTCGGGCCTTCTCTGTTGCAGGTCCAGCAGTCTGGAACTCTCTACCGGACAGTCTCCATGACCCGGTGCTCAGCAGCAACAGTTTCAGACAATTGCTGAAGACGAATCTGTTTTGTTGTTACCACTCAGCACACACAATGCAGTAGAGATGCTTCATGACTCTGCGCTATATAAATCTATTATTGACTTTGACATTGACTGCAATATAATACGGCTAAATAGATGTGACATATGCTATCACGGTATGAGTACATAGGACTGAGATTTATCTGTGCGACTTGTTTGAAATGTAAATTGGCACGTTAGCAGTTTTAACTATGATACACTATAAAGATTGATGTGGTTACATTACATGAGAGAGAGACGTAGCTACCCAATTACCATCATACCTTGAGAAAAACACGGACTCGGTATAATACGGCTAAATAGATATGACGGGCACTATCATGATGTGAGTACATGGGACAGATTTATATGCTAGACTTGTTTGAACTGTACAGCGTGCCTCGTTTCAGTATAAAATGGGGCTTCACTGTAGGCAACAGAAGTCATATACAGCAATACAATGAGGGTGCAATGTATGTCATTTATGTGCTAAGCTGTGTTCTACTGTGAATGTTCAGTTTTACGAAAGCAGCGAGCATGCAGCCAGACCCAGTGATCAGTCGACTACGGCCAGATCGTCACTTCGGCAGCATCTCTGAACACATGAACAAACTGATTGATAACTACATGTCGGCAAACCCAGACAAGGTTTTAACAAACTTTCACTGTTTTTGTTCTGACTGAGAGCCACAAACAGGAGGTTTGATCTGCCACTATTTGGTACATACTGACTCATTCGGTGTTATGATTACATTTCTAATATCAGGACTTGTATGTTGCCCATGTTGAAGCACAGATGTTAGCTGATAGTAGAGAGTCTTATGTTTTATGCAGATGCTATATGAGACTGCAAGTTCATGCATGGTTGGCAAAGTCGATAAGAAGGGTCGGTCGTACAAGAACGTCAGGTGTCAGTGCCGTAAATCAACGCTGCGTCCGATGCCTTCAGCCGAGTTCCCCGACTTGCTGTACTACAAATACCAGCGGGCATTAGTGCCTCCTGGAGAAGCTGTTGGGATGCTTGCGGCTCAGGTGCATTCGCTCTGCATGGTTCCATTTAAACATACGACGTTCTAATGGGAAAGAAGTTGTGTATTGTATAAAATGTTCAGCACTACACGCCAATAACAAAAAATTGAAAGGTACGTCAATGTTAATACGGAGATGAGTGCTATAAAGACGATGCCAGTGAAGACACAGGATCTGGAAATGCATCTTGTATGCTATTCTATCTTAGGAAACCAAGGAGAATTATTGTATACGATATGATACGATACTATGTATTTAACGTGCAGTATTTAACAAGCTGACGTGTAGCCAGCTTGCTCCATTACACGGAACAAACAGGAAAATTAAAGAAAAAACGAACTAAAAATAGATCAAGAAGCATGATAAGTCCAGTCCGGTCCCGTGGTCGTGAAGGCAGTCCAGGGTAGAAGTATTAAGGTGGGAAGGATTTGTTGAAAAGGTAAGTTTTAAGCCTGGAGTGGAAGAGTGAAGGAGTGATGGATGATGAGAGTGGTGATGATGACAGAGATGAGCTGACAAGTGAATGAGGAAGTGAGTCGAGACATGACATGAATGCATAGTATGTGCATACGACACAAAATGTGCATACTGAATTCCTGATGTGGCCTCAGCACTGGGCAGCTTACTATACTATACTATACTACTCAAATTTGTATAGCATTGAGTCGCCAAGCGAATCAGAAGCGCTGTAGGCAGGTAATAGCTAGCCTACGTGTCGTATGCAGCGGCGAACAGTTCAGACTTTAGGCATCGCCTAGAACTACTGAAAGTGTTCGCAGACATTACGCTACCTAAATCAGCTTAGATATTTGTTAGCTTGACTCAGCTTGACGAGGTGTTTTTCTTGTGTCGTGATGCTCGTTATTCTGCTTTGTTTTTTGATAGGTGTCCTTGCAGACTTTTGACATTACGCTACCTAAATCATTTATCTTCCGATAATAACACTGATTCCCATTGCAGCCGTTAACATTATGCATAGTTGTCATGCCTGTAGACTTTGTGCTGGTGGACATAAAACATAATGTTGATTTTTAGCTGCTCAGCCTGAAGATGAGATAGATGGCACAGTATCAGCCATTATGTAATATTCGCACAGGTTCTGCATGGCTGTGTTTTGTTAGATTTGCTTTTACTGTTTCACCAGTTTGGCACAAGTTGGTTATGGTAAATTTAAAAAATAGTATACTGTATCAAATATAATTTTTGTTGGCCCATTTAATCTATATTAAAATAGCTAATTTCAATTGTTAAATTAAGTTATCACTTATTCACCTATTTACCACTAACAAGTGTGTATCGTGTTGATGTAGTCGATTGGTGAGCCATCGACGCAAATGACTCTCAACACGTTTCACTTTGCTGGGCACCAGGCAATGAACGTCACTCTCGGGATTCCGCGACTGCGTGAGACCCTAATGACTGCTAGTCTTGATATAAAGACGCCGATAATGGAGGTTCCTGTTTACGATTCGCAGTCGTCTCAGCAAGCTGCGACACGACTGGCAAAGAAACTTACCAGCGTTCATCTGACGTCGGCAAGTCACTTGAGTTTTGTACCGACAGTGTTGATGATGTTTATTGTATTGTCATTTTAATACGGTTTGTTTTTGTTACTGTGCTCTGTGTCACATTACCAACTCTGCTGTTCCTGCTTCTATAGGATGCACCAAAAAAAACGTATCCCCTCTGATCTGTTGCCAATAATGCATCAACAGTTTAAGATAATTTTGCAATATTTTGTCTGAATGTTGACAAAAAATCAGTGCTGCAGCCTGAATATTTTTTTTAGCATTTTACCTGGCCTTACGAGAAATTGTGACAGAAACTTAACACAATAGTCATGTCAGGTTACGTAATTTGTATGATGATGTATTTGCAAACAATAATATTGTTAAAGTAATGTATTAATTTTTGTCATCATTTTATTGTCATATTGAAGAGTGCACTTGCTGACATGGCACGGTTTGCCACAGGGTCATATCAACAAGGCTGTGCTGAGTTTTTAAACCAGGTTGAGAGAGCATGTGAAAGCCAGCACAGGACATTTTGAACATTTGCTCTACTCTTATTGTGGTTCTACGCTGTGAGGCAGAAATTTGTACCTTATTTACTTTTGCAATAGGTTCGTCAAATCACTTTGTATTTTGCTAGTTTTTGGCACCCAGATACTGAAGTAAATTTGCAATAAAACTTGATACCTGTGTTGAGTAAAATACAGTGCAGTTTGACAAAGTTATGGAAAAATAAAAGGGTGGAATTTTTTTACCTTACAGTTTAGTGTCATTGACATTCTCTGCACAGTTATTAGCTGAGGCAATCTTGATAATGTTAAAACTGTACAGGCTCAGTCAGCACGTTGTATGTTACAGTGAAGTTTTGTAATAATGGCTTCTCTTGCATGTTTTGTTAGTCAAGATTTATTGCAAACAGTAAATGGCCCATACATAAGCTAAAACATATTGCCTAAGAGACCATCAACCGTGATTGATTGTGTTATATCAGCATTGGACGTCGGCAGTAGACAGCGACTACGCTCTGCCAGTTATCACCAACTTCTTGTGCCGCATTACTGACTCAGCTCACTTGGTCGTCGGTCCTTTGCTGTTGCTGGACCAACGAATTGGAATTCACTGTCGGCTGACCTCCACGATCTGACGTTTAGTGACGAGTCTTTCATTGAAAACATTTTTGTTCGCTAAGTACTAGTGTATCCAGTGCATTAGAGGTTTTTCTATGATGATGCACTATTATGAATCGACATTATCTTTCTATCTATCTATCTCTGTGCTTGTCAATACACAACGGTTGTTGACAAATTGTACAATGTCTGAACTGCATTATACGTCGTTCAATAACTGACACATGATGTTTTTTGGGGTAGGTTCTGAAGAACGTGACTGTCGAGATGCATGTTGCTGCAGACAAATTTAAGTGCGTGTCGACTTGTTACATGTGTTGTCTCTCAGTGTAGTGGAGTGTGCAGCTAAAGCTCTGTTAGTAACAGTTCAGCGAAGTAGTCATGTACCAAGAACTTGATGGCACTGATTATTGCGACGTGTCACTGTGATTGGCTGGTTCATATGCTTTCAGTTTGTCTGGCTGTAAACACTAAGTAGACATTAAGCAGTCTTGAGTGTTGTATAGGTTTGTCTGACTATAGATGGTCTGTGCTGAGTTGTACTTGAAAGTGTGGTTTGTCATTATCATTGCCAAGGAAAGACTCCTTGTATTCAAAGTCATCTATGTCACATCGGGATGCTGTACTAATCAACAGACTTCGTATTGGTCATACTCGACTTACACACACTTATCTATTATCAGGGGATGATCAACCAGTATGTTCTGCTTGTCAGTCCCCGCTCACTGTTAAACACTTTCTCATTGAATGTGTTAATTTTGCTGCTATCCGTAGCAGGTATTTTTGTGCTTCTTCAATGAAAGATGTATTCGAAAATGTCAACGCACAAAGCATCATAGATTTTATAAAAGAAATTCATTTTTATCACGACTATAGTCTTGTTATTGTCTTTTATAAATATTAGCTAAAGTCTGTTGCTTTTAACATTAAACGTTGTTAAGTATTTCCCTTAATTCACCTGATTATCCCATTTGCTTTTAGTTTCACCTCGAATGGCCTGTTTTGTGCTGATGTGCCGTTAAGAACCTACTCTCTCTCTCTCTCTCTCTCTCTCTCTCTCTCTCTGTATTCTGATGTAACTATGTGGCTTATTAGTTGCATCCTCACTTTGAACGCTATATGAAATAAGCTATATCTGTTGCTGAAGGTAAAAAAGGCAAAGGTAAGTGGATTTATATAGCGCTCTTTTTGTACTACCTCACACTCGAGGCGCTCAGGCATGGATCACGCAGTTTGCTTGCAGTTACGCCAATGCCTGCCTTTACCTTGTAAGCGTTCACCAGATGGCGCCTCCACAGACTGATGTGGCGGACATCTAATTGCAGCCTACTATTCATTTATCTACCCTGAAAGGTTGAAAGGCTGAGTCGGCCTGATTTGCTGACCTATAGCGGACGGTTTACCACATAAGTGGTCACCCATCAGCTGCAGATCGAGCGCAGGACGGGGAACGTTAAGCCAGTCAAAGACCAATGTTCTACCACTGTACCATACAACCAGCCAAGTGCTGGTGTCGTGATACACCAACGAACCCCTGTACTGAATGCGGCATTTACACTAATGTTTTTACTGTGTCTGGTTTTGTTGATTTTTTAAGCGCCTCACTTTACTTTAGTAAAAGAGGCGCTTATTGAGATAGGCTGTGTCGTGACGTCGTTGGTTGGTTGTCACGCGCGTGCACTGTGGCCAAACGGTGCATCCTAGGCCTGTAGTTACTATGGAACACTAATAGGAACCCGTACCCCAGGAATTCAGTGGTACAAATTTCGACCCCCTGGGGTGACCCCTAACCGGGGAATGGGCCCCCCGTGAGGCGCTTTTTGTCAAATTACTTTGACCTCTTGTTGTAATTCACATAGAATGAATGTAATTATTGTTGAGATAGGCTTTATTAGCAGATTGAACAAGTGTTGCTTAGCTGTGTAGAGTTAGACACGGAGTTGTGCAATGTGTCGCTGCAGCAACGATCGGAGTCTTTACTACCATGTTCATTTTGACTTTCACAAGCGCAGATTCTACCGTGACTGGTCACTGCTCAGTCCGTCAGCTATCTTGTCTTTTATGGAGAAAACATTTCTGCTGCGTTTGAGTCGAGCCATGGACAGACACATTCGTGAAATGCAGAAGATGTCGTATGTATTTTCTGCTGTCATTGTAACACGTGTATATATAGTGTACGTGCAGATCAGTGGAACTGATCTCTGTTTGGTATCACTAACATGTTGAGTAGCAGCTTAAAATTGAAAAGTTAAAGTTTAATAATTCTTATTTGAGGATACACAACTCTAGCATACGGCAGTGATTGAGCGTGACATTTATGGAAGTGTGACTGCATTCTAAATCATTTGCTATACGATACAATACTGTGTATTTAACATGCAGTAAAAAGCTGACGTGTAGCCAGCTTAGTACACCACACAGAACTAACAGAAACATTAAAGAAAAAAACGATCTAAAAATAAATCGAGAAGCATGATAAGTCCGGTCCGGTCCCGTGAAGAAGGTAGTCGAGGGTAGCTGTGATTATGTGATGTTAGCACAGTGACTGTTACTGTTAACATTCTTACGAACATGCATTTTCACCTATATGTTGAACTCAAAAGTCACAGACATCAAGAATAGTGAGAATTTTGTGTTCCATTTTATTTTGAGGAGTATTTATTTACAGATATAAAATGTTCGCTGCGTACATAGTCTCCTACGTTGTAAATTTGCTTAACTTCTCAGTGATATAGTGTGATGTGTCTGTTTTGTGTGTGTTTTTTTAATTATTCATACAAGATTATTATTTATATGTGTCGTTTATATGCCACTACGGGTAAAAATGTTTTGACTACAGGCTGCTGCAGTCAGCAAAGCTTGCGGCATCTGAATTTGGCTTGAACAGAGCTGCATCAGCAAATGAAGCTGATGAGACTAATGTAGCAGAGAATGACAATGATGAGGATGATGATGCTGGTGATGAAGATGAAGATGAGAGAGTAGAGCGCAATGCTGATTATGAGGGTGATGAGGAGGAAAAAGCCGACCTCAGTGACAGTGTCGAATCAGGTCTTCATTGGTTTTCTTGTACTTGCTAGATGCTTTTGTGTAATAATTTGGCAGATATTGCAGATGTAAGTTGTTGATGAACAACTGACAGATCAATGTGAGAGCAAGCAGCACAGGATGGGCTGTGTCCAGCAAGTGTATGTGAATATATATATCAGAATATCCGGTCCTGCTGTGTCCATGTTATTTTGTGTGGAGTGACGATAAACACGATTTGCAACTTATATAGAAATAACTTTTGATTTTTCTTCAAATAGTAATTACTAAACTGCATTTGCTTGATATCCGCTATCACTGTTTTGTTATCAACAGAAAGATGAATTGTAGATGCTGAAAATCATAATTTGAATGAGAATGGTGCTGAAGATGATATGGACAAAGATGTCAATGGTGATGATGGTTGGCATGGAGGTGACTCGGCTGCTAAAGTTGCTAGCGACACTGAAGTCAATGCAGCACGTGTCGCGGTAAATTCCTTTTGTGTTTGACTGCAAGTTATTTTCTGCTGTCAATAAATGTACCAATGCCCAACAATACTTTGAACTTTATTTGACGCATTTTTGCCACGCGATGCTATGCATAAGTGTGGCCTATGCTGTCACGCAGTGTCTGTCTGTCCATCCGTCTGTCTGTCCGTTCGTCACGTTCGTGGATTCTGTCAAAACGAATAATCATATCGTCGAAATTTTTTCACCATTGGGTAGCCACACCATTCTAGCTTTTCCACACCAAACTTCATGGCAATATTCTGACGGGAACCCTCTGCCCCCTAATGGGGGCATCAAATGCAGGTGGGGTAGGCATAAATCGCGATTCTGAGCTGCGTGCTGTGAACTGTTCCAGTGGAAAATGTTACTCTTAATACACTTAGTTGCGACAGACCATGGCGAGTTTATAACACTAGTCGCTGGTGAGCGGCCGAGTTTGTTGATGGCGGGAAACAACGACGAAGTGTATGACAAAAAGCTTCAACGTTACGCCGAAGACAACGTACGCAGTGGTAAATCTGAAGCCTAAGTAACAATAATAAACGACTCCGTACGAGTTATTATTTTGTTGAGGCTAACTACTGACAGACATCCAGGAAGCCGTTGTGGCTAGATTTGCAACCAGTTGACATGAAAAGTCGATGGAGGCATAACTGGAAGTCGGCTCAGGTGGTCAATTCTCACCTAGTGTGCGACCCCACAATCCGGCAACCGGGTTTCAACCTCACTCGACAAC
>Ga0209149_1001432_pt1 | contig 12066 bp, 8 predicted proteins | sample WorMetTyACAVOLI2_FD_187423 | JGI IMG/M metagenome (GOLD analysis project Ga0209149, IMG submission 187423) | Marine gutless worms symbiont microbial communities from Max Planck institute for Marine Microbiology, Germany - Olavius algarvensis... ... | reverse complement strand
GACTGGAAAATTTAGGATTGTCCCGTCTAACTACGAGAAGAGTTAGAAGTGATTTGATACAAACTTTTAAGATCATAAATGGAATAGATAAAGTTGATAGATCATTGTTTTTCGAAATTGACAGTGGTGGTAGAAGAGGACATTCAAGTAAATTACTCAAAAAACGTAGCAGACTTGATATTAGGAAATTTGCATTTAGTAATCGCACTGTTGACAAATGGAATTCTTTAACTCAAGACTGCATTGATTGCACTACAACAAATGCATGTAAATGTCACATACAAAAACTCCTGGAACCGGAAACAAAATAAAGTGTGTGTTACTCTCAATAGTGAGCTATATAGGCGTAAGCCTGTGCTCACTTATGCCATTGCCGTCGTTGGTGGCTTCGGTGAATTCGGTGAACATCTTGTAGAATCAGAAACTGGTTTTGTGACAACAATAGTGATTAGTGACTGTCTTCACAAGTATATATATATATGTCATCACTCATCACCATGATGAGGGTAGGATAGGATCAAATCTTTCTATTAGCTGATCGGATGAATTAAAAAAAATGCAAGTTTAATATCTCTGTCCATTCTTTTTGTGATGCAATCAGTTTGTGTAGGTGCAAGAAGAAGATTGTCTAACAGTTGCAAGTGACCTTTACGCTTCACAGAAGTCCAAATGTCATCAACAACATTTTGCAACTTATTCCTGATTTCCTCGTAATGCGGACAGCAAGAAGTGCACTAACAGTTTCACGTTCCTTATTACAGTCACACACTGGAGATTCCCTTAATCCATTTTTGATGCTGTCCTCATTCAACAGTGTATCATTGAGCAGCATTCTGCAGTAGGATACACCGGTATCACGATCATGTGGAAATGTAACTTTGGTACGAACTTGTGGAAGAAGCAGTCTTGTATAGACTTGTATGGAATATAATAATCCCATCCACGCGATATTCCACGAGGAGGATTGTGGGGTGTGGATTACTTATCAGCAGAATCAGAAAGCAACAAAGCATGAAGTCAAGTCAGGTCAACTGTTGTGCGATACCCACGATACGTCGATAAAAATATGTCACACACACACACACACACACACACACATACGTGTATGGCAATACAAGTGGGGACCGTTGGATTTAAGACAAAAGTGAGGACCGTTTTCCGAGGACCGGTGAGTGTACGGGATTTCATACACAAGTGAGGACCATCAATGTGTCTTACTTCATGGCAAGACAGAGGACACTTGTACACACACATCAATGCGAGGACCACCTGCAACAGAGGACCTGAGCAACAGAGGACCTTAGTGTGTGTACACACACACACGTCAGCTCGAGGACCGGAACGTGTGTGCCTGTACAAGCGAGGTCCGTGCAAAGTGAATGGAGCATTACTGTATTTCCTTGAATAAAAGCCCCCCATGACTTCTATAAGTACGATCAACGCGGACTCGCGGCCTGTACTTTAGGCCCGGCTTGTAATAAGGTCTCGGCTTGTATTACAACATCCACATTGCTTCACTATCGTTTGACAAATTTATCAGCTTCAATGTTAACTTTTGTATAATAATTTTTGGCCCTTTCTGCAAGAAGACTACGCCGTAGATGGCGTCATGTCCAACAGATAATACAAAACATGTTAAAATGGTCTGTTTGTTCACCATGATACCCGGACTGTATTCAAGGCCTGGCTTCTTTTGAACAGTGAACTCAGACCCCAGTTTCTATACAAGGCCTGGCCTGTATTCAAAGCGCGGCCTGTATTCAAGGAAATACGGCATATCAGCAACTGTGCGAGTGTGTACATGTTAAAGGTGAGCAGCGGCGGCGATCCTGGGGTGTCCTGACCCCCACTTTTTGGCAGTGGGGGGTCCACCTGTACTTGGAGCCCCCCACTTTTTACTGGTATGATGCTAAAATACATGAGCCTATGGCCTGCAATGCCATTATTAAATAATAAAGTAACAGTTTTTGCATTTTATTTTGTAAAAGTTGCTTCGGAATACACTATTTCGACTCAAAATTTTCAAAACATTTTCTGGGAGGGGCAACATCACATCATTAGACCCAACCCCCGCCCCCCAACGTGCCTTCGGCACCTCGATCATCGCACCTTCGGCACTCGCCCCCAGGACCCCCAAGTTTTGTGACAAATCGCCGCCTCTGAAGGTGAGGACCGTTTCAGAGCCAAGTTGCAATACAATATGTAAATGTAAAGTGCAAATTAACTATCAAATTGTGTCAGCACTGTGTATTTTTGAAATAATGAAAGTGACCAATGCCATAACAGCAAGCAGTAGCCTTTTGATGACAGTTCTCTCATAAAGGGTGCAATACACGTCCTTGAAAACACAACTGATAAGTGGATACAGTGTGCATGCATGAACATAGTTCACAGAAGTAACTAATCAAAAACAAATTAACAAACATCAAGTCAACATCTGCATTCAGCGCCAGACATTTTAAAACATTTTTTGTTGATCTCATAACAAAAAATTCCACCTCACGTTAATATGCAGTGTTAAACCGATACATCACAGCAAGCAGTAGCCTTTTGATGACAGTTCTCTCTTAAAGGGTGCAATACACGTCCTTGAAAACACAACTGATAAGTGGATAGTGTGCATACATGAACATAGTTCACAGAAGTAACTAATCAAAAACAAATTAACAAACATCAAGTCAACATCTGCATTCAGCGCCAGACATTTTAAAACATTTTTTGTTGATCTCATAACAAAAAATTCCACCTCACGTTAATATGCAGTGTTAAACCGATACATCACAGCAAGCAGTAGCCTTTTGATGACAGTTCTCTCTTAAAGGGTGCAATACACGTCCTTGAAAACACAACTGATAAGTGGATAGTGTGCATACATGAACATAGTTCACAGAAGTAACTAATCAAAAACAAATTAACAAACATACAAACATTAAGTCAACATCTGCATTCAGCGCCAGACATTTGTAAACATTTTTGTTGAACTCATAACAAAAAATTCCACCTCACGTTAATGTACTACTACACTACTTATCTAAACTTGAATGTTCAAAATCAATGCTCATCTTTCACTCAAACACTCAGTCATACACAAAGTTTGCTGAAACAAACGTACAGCATTAAACTGTGGACATAATGTAAACATCGGTCTATCTCACACAAGTGGAAAGATTAGACTCTATCAACTGCATGCATACTTGGGAGTCGTGATAAGCATGGCACTGAACGACAAGCCGAATGTGTCTGACTATTTTTCTACCGAGTAGACAGACAATATGCCATTCTTTGTTGACGTGTTTCCAAGCTGGAGATTTCTGCAAATCCAGTTTGCTATGAAACAACCATTTTGCCCTCAAAGGCCGCGTAGGAATCAAAGTGTACAATCCGCAAAAGCCCACAAAGTGAGGACTTCGTGTGTACACGCTAGCGGACAGTGGAACTGGGTAAATTTCTGTGTCAACCTTACTACGGGCCACGGCCGTGAAACAACAGAGCAACTGTCAGGGCCACAGTTTCCATTTACTACACGAATTGTTCTACACTTGGTTGATCAACTTCTTGGCAGGTGGACAGCATCTGGTTACCATCTGTATACTGATCAATTCTATACCAGCCCCACCCTGGCTTTGGAACTGCTTCAACGTGACGTACACCAGACCGGTACCATACAGCGTAACCGACAAGGAATGCAGCAATAATTTAAGAAGATGTCCACTCTTTCTACTGCGTCGTACGCGACCGACAACATTCTCGTACTCTGCTGGCAAACACACGCCAGATAGTGATGCTGTCGACATACCGCAACACTGATATCCAGACAGTGCAGAGGAAATCACGTAGAGGTGAGACTACTGACGTGCCTAAGCCAACAGTGACAATTGATTATACGGCAAACATGGGGGCAGTCGACAGAGCGGATCACTTGTGCACTTCCTACCAGTTTGCCAGGAAATCCGTAAAATGGTGGCAAAAGTTGTTCTTTTGGACAGTCGAGGTGTCCATAGTGAACAGTTACATTCTGTTCAACGAGGAAAGAAAGCAACTGGGAACTGAGGAGATCAGTCATCTGAAGTACCGAAAACAGCTGATGCGGCAGCTGGTGGGTGATGTGCACAATCCGTCGAAACGCAGAGGCCGGCTATCCACTCACGACACCTCTGAACGGATGGGCCGAAGGCAACATTTTGTTGGTCAAAATGACAGAAAGAACAAGGACAGTGCGGCTTGCAGCTGTCGTAAACTTGCTGGCGGTCACAAAACTACAACTTTTTATTGCAAAACTTGTAGTCGACATCAGGACTCCACCCCGTACTGTGTTTAAAACGCTACCATACACTGGTGAACTACAAGCTCTCCCAGGATACTGAGCAGCAGTGAACATTTGCAGCAATACAAATATTTATAATGTGCCATAAATCGTGGGCGAATCGGAGGCATCTTTTGTCATAAATAACTGATAACATCATGTATATATGACTCTGTTTTTTGTTTATTACTTCAAATGTGCACCAAATCCCAAATTACACTTTTCAGCAATTTTTCAAAAAAATTGGATTTCCCGCAGATGGCACAGAATTTTTATTCGATAGGAAAAGGTTTAACCCACTCAACACAATATACGTCATTCGGGGACGGTCTTCACAGCTGATCTCTTGGCTGCTACTAGCAGTTTTTACATGTCGGATGACCCAAGCAACAGTGTCAAAGCACCAGCGGTGGGAAATCCCAAATCAAATCCAAAGTGCAAATCTCAAATCTTTTGCTTTAAAATCTCAAATCCAACATACAAAATCCCAATCCCAAATCCCCAGCACCCAAATCAAATCTCCAAATCCCAAATCTTTGCCAAATCTTGAAAAATATGAACAGGAAATTGTTTTTCATCAGAATGACAACAACTCAATTATATTTCTTTCCCCATATCCAGTCTTCTCAGTTTTAGCAGCTCTGTGCATAGGAGCACTGACTCTACTGTGATCACAGACAAGTGGCTACATCTGGCTCGAGTAATAACACCTACATGTAATACTAAGTAAACGTCCATTTGTTATCCCGGTATTTGGAGCTCAAATTTTTCAATTTCAAATCAAATCGTGAAAATTTGCAAATCAAATCGTCAAATCCCAAATCCCGCGAGTTAAAATCGAATCTTCAGAAGTCAAATCGAATCCCCCAAAGTGTTAAAATCATGATTTAAATCAAATCGTGATTTGGATTTGCCCAGCACTGAAGGAAAAAGTTGGTCATCCAGTTCAGTCAGTACGGTCACGTAGACGCGCGTATCGGACTTTGGAGGCTATATGATGTTTGATTGCAAGCCAATCGCGGTTAGCTAGTGCTGCTTCGTTCATGCGAGCCATTTCACATTCGTGCTTCCTTGGGGGACGCCGAAGGTGCACAAGATGACCCAGACGCCTCGTGACCGCCAACTTCTCCTCCGTAGTCCAAGGACGAGCTAAAACAACACAAATCAATACAATGAGTATGCACACAACTACATGTATAGACAGCGTCCAATCCATAGCTGCTCAACTGAAGCAACCAATGTGTAAAATTTCCCACAATTTTTTTCCAGTCTTTATTAACCCCTTAACAGCCAAATGCCTGATATTTCCGGCATAGCAGAAATATTCCGTACACCAGCAGCCGAGATATCCAGCAGTATAGGCCTGGACTGTATTGTTACCTGGCGCTTGGAATATTTCACATATGGTGTATAACATTGTTCATAGACCAATCTGGGTATGGGCATAGGATATATTACTCAGTTGCAGTTAAAGGGTTAATGCAAACATACATGCCAGGAGTTAGGCCATCTACAGCATTTTATTCCACACATCCGTTCAAAGACGACATCGCATAACAGCAGTTACAAATTTCGCATGATGACCTCGCGTGTTGATTCTCTATAAGGATAATGAATAATGAACTAAATGTTCTATATTAACACGAAATTATAAATTAATATTAGACAAAATATAAATAAAATTACACAACACCTAATTAGCAATTACTTAACTAGCAATTAACGTCAATGCAAACAGCTTCTAAAGTGTAGACAACTTCACCTGACGACTTGTTGCGCAGACTGCAGCTGTGACTGGAAGCTGATCTGGCAGTAGACGTCGCCTTCCGCATCGTTCGCTCCACCGAGTTGGCTGCAGACGAATCTGTACGACATTAACACAAACTGGTGTTGTAAAAATAACATTAAATGTACAACTAACATTAACACAGACATTATCTTTTTAAAATTTTTAGCGTAAGTAATCTTTAAATGTTTTAAAGGGTAGACCTAAATTTCAGCTCCATACACGTGCTCAATGATGGTGCGACGTCTGGTGGCTGGCGGCAGACATGTCGGAGATGTGGAGGAACGCATGCACAATTTTGTGCGCCTTTCGACTAAAGCCAATGTTTGCTAATGTGCTTAATTGGGATGCACAAGAGGGGTCAGAAAAGTAGTGGTCCATAACCCCTGTTTGGGTGCAACGTAGGAAATCGAAAATAGCACTATTGAATTCCCAGAAGAGGGTTTCCCATTAGTGTTCAATTCTCATAGCTCAAAATTGCTTCGTTTTTGCACAAATCATACTTGCGTCAACAAATCATACACACTGTAAAATAAGACTTAATACTTGCTTACCAAAATATGGTTCAGCAGCACCAAAAATACAACAGTTGTCTCGTCAGGTAAAAGACTGTTCACAAACGTGTACGCTACCTGTTGTCCAGTCTTCATCGCGGCTGTCGTCATCAGAAGGTTGACGTCGGCGCTTCCTCGCCAAGAGCATCGCCTCACAGGGTGGTCCTTTGCGTAGTTTCGGCCGAGACACTGCTACAGTAAACAGTGACAGTGAGCTACATCAATCAAACCCCAGTTTAAGTCAAATGACTTGGGCTCCCCGAGCTTAGCTAAAGGGGAGCTAACACGAGCAGGTTTCTGGTGCCAGAAACTGGGGATGGTTAACTGGCACTGGCAAACTAGCTTGTGCAACATGCTCTCTGGTGCCAGAATTAACCTGCGTCAGCTGCCGGCACAGAATAGAACAGTGCACCGAACAGAATACTGTTCTGTTCTGTGCCGGCAGCTGACCCAGGTTAATTCTGGCACCAGAAACCCACTTGCGTAACGCACTCTTAGCCTCCACTTGAGACAATAGTTTTGCAGAAATGACACCAAATTTGCATTACTGCCCTACTATTTGGATGCACCAACAAGAGATGATAGTAATATGGCAAAATCCACTTAGCTCACCTGTGATGGCGTTTCCCCAGGTATGGGTCCTGCACGGGTTGCAAAATGATGCATTGGATTCCCACATTAGGGTTTCCCGTTATTGTTTCATAGGAACTGTAGGCCCAGGATGCACCGCTTTCGTGCGGATCCATCTCTTGACCAACGAACAGACACACCAACAGACCGAATAAGTTACAATATCTGCCTATATACATAGTATGCTCAGCGGAAGAAAATACAAACATGAGCTACCGTTTGAAGCTTTGTGATGGGACTGCATGGTCCAGTCTTCATCGCGGCTGTCATCATCAGAAGGTTGACGTCGGCGCTTCCTCGCTAACAGCATCGCCTCACAGGGTGGTCCCTTGTAGCGTTTTGGCCGAGACACTGTCACAATCCACACAGACAGTGAAGTCATACTTCGTCCTAGTAACTGCACTTAGAAATCACACAATAAAGTAATCAGTTACAGTAAGTCGCATTAGCACTGCGACAACGTAGACGTCGGGGCAAACCACACAAACAATGCTCACATCACTGTAACAATTGCAGCAGCCCGATACATCGACACACTGCACACCACAACAGTGAAGAACATGGCACTAAACTGCCGGATCACATTTTATAAAAGCAAGTTATGACTGTTGATGGTTACTGCCTGACACAATAACAAAAAAAAACTTATTCCATGTTGCTTACAATTTTTCACATTAGCTTTTATTTTTTTGTCTAAAGTCAGTAGTTTTCCTGATGTTGGCTAAGTGCAGTTTACATGACAACATTCCATCAAAGATGATTCAAGAACGGTTTGATTGAAGGTCAATTTTGCAGATAGTCAATCAAAACTATTAAGAGAAACTGAAGTCCACTGGCTCACCAGTAACGCTGTTGTCAGCCGTGCTGTCCGCGCGGACACGATCTGTTGTCACTGTGTGTGGTGGGCTTGCCGCAATATCACCAGCCGGCTCAACATCACTGACGACCTCTGAACAACGCAGAAATGCCAATATGAAACGAAACGTCATGGCAACATTTACAGTTACACAGTATAACAGTACTGAAAAATGATACCGCAATGTAGCAGATAATTCCCAGTAATTTCATAGTAGTTCTGTTCAGCAGTTAAGTAATTTTAAAAGGTAAAGGCACACAGTGCTTGTTTTCCTAGGACTATTTACAGGTATGCGCTCAAAATGTCTTGTCCGGGAATCATCTGTCCAGGAAAGTGACTGTCCGTGAATCGTCTTTCCGGGAAAGTGATTGTCTGGGAAATCTCTGATAACCCTATTTACAGAGTAGGCCTACTCAGGTACGGCACGCATTGTCAATAAATCACAGTTTTATCTGCCACCCTCACGCATGTCTGCAAACAAAAAGAACCATATCTGCCTTTCACCACCTGCATTATTGTATCCATCTCCATCAGCATTGCTCCCGTCATCTCGATCTTTTTCGTCACTGGCGCCATCGGATTCGCTGTCCACTACATTACATCGACATGCAACAATCTGTCAATAGTTTATCGCCATATACTGCAACTGCACACAAAAAATAAGTTATTATGTAAGTAATGTTAAATAAATCTGACAAAGTCAGTGAGTGAGTAGAGTTTAACGTCCCACTCGACACATTATAGGTCATGTCGAGGACGTTCTTCACAGCCGATCTCTCAACTGCTACTAGCATTTTACTGGTCAGACGACCCAGATAGCAGGATCATGGTCAAAGTACTGAAGAGAGAATTGCTGGTTGCACAGATCAGGTTTCGTTCCCACCAGATGTAACAATGTGTTACAATACTACAACATACAACTATAGCAGGTACAAAAGCACAATATATAGCCTAGGCTACACAAAATGTGACATGATGATGATGGTAGGGTTTAACGTCCCACTCAACACATTATAGGTCATTCAGGGACAGTCTTCACAGACGATCTCTTGGCTAATGTGACAAATGCACATATGAAAAAAACAAGAGCACAGAAACATAAAATGGAGTGAAACAAGACATACAACAGACGTGGAGCATAGATATGAAGCCCAATGAACATACGCCAATAGAACTAAAATAAATTTGCACAATGAACGTCCCACAAAACATCTTTCTGTTTTAAACGGGTAGACTAAGTGACTAAGGCAGTAACCACGTTCTAGACCCCTCAGCCACCGACTTTAGCTGCCATGCTAAATTGTTCTCACTTTCGACGAATATTAACCATAAATTTTGATTAGCCAGAATCACGAACTAAACTTTTTCGGCTGAGGGGTCTACCACGTTCTCTAAGGTGGTCTACAAAATGACACGGTAACAATAGCAGTAATGTTCCAATTATAGCACTAGTAAAAACACACCTGGTACATCAACGTTGACGTCGTCAAAGTTGCGACCCTGTAGGCTGGCCAGCTCTCCACGCTCCATGGCCAATAACAATTTGCTGACTTTGGCCACCTGTAGTGTTTCTTCAGGAAGACGATAAAATTCTCGATGCACTTTTATGTCATGCCCCATGTATGCGGCAAGCAAGTCAAGCTCGTGTTCGCGGAGACAAAGCATTTGTGACATGGTTGCCACATGCTTTCGAAGTCGTGTGCTCGTCAAACTGGCTGGATTTCGGGCTCCACATTCCCGAGAGAACTTCCTTAGACAATCACTGCTGCGAATTGGCTCCAACGAACCTCGGCGTGCAAACACGAATTTGTTGGCTTCTGGCACACCCATGACTGACCTCATCTCCAGTAAACTGGAAATTTGACTTTGCATTGTTGTTGTCAGCAACACAGGCACCTTTCTACCTCGTTTGCCTTCCACGTGGATGATACGGAATCGATCACAGAGGGCTAATTCAGCGTGTGACAGGCAAGAACTGACGTCTTCACTCACATTTTGCACTGCATCACTGGAATATGCAGAGACCAACAGACGCTGGGCCTCACCACCTCGCCGACGATTGAACGCAACCACCTGAGCCAGTGTAATTTGGCCAAGTTCACTCCATGCAGCAACTGTAGGCTCAAGAGACAAACTTTTCAGGCATGTGTCACCTTTTGTAGTCAGGTAATCATGAAGAGTTCTAACATCTTCAGCGAGTGGCAGAATTGTTGGCTTGTTGAACCTGCGTTGACTTAATGACCTCAAAGCATGGGAACTAACTTCGTGGCTCCACTCACCATCACACAGATGCAGAAACTGCTCAAACCTGCCTTTCATTTCATCTGCCGAAGAGCCAAGCACCGCGCATGAATTTATCTCAGTTCGACAACATTCTTTCAATGAGTGACCAATCTTGAGTGCTAGCGACGGTGTTCTGTATAAGTGTGTTTCCGGATTAAATCCACAAACTGACCGAACTGCCTTCACAACGTTACCGAACTGTTCTGGAATCAAACAGTCCGTTAAACATTTGATGGTCGTCGTTTTGCGCATTTCCACAAGAAGGCGACCCATTTGTCGCACACGGTCACGTACATATTGCCAGCGATGTGGCAAATGGGAGTGCTTGAAGTGCAACCTGCTACCGAATTTCATTATCAAATTGTCACGTCTGAGGGCTGCAGTCACCTCATCTTGCTGCATAGCACTTAAGATGTCTCTCTTGAGTTCATCACTGGCATCCGGTGATATTGGCAGCAATAAACAGCCTCTACCTTGGACGTGACCATCAGCAGAATCTGCTAGCGACTCCAGCTTGAGAGGACAGGTCTTTCTGTGCTTCCAAAGACACTTCTTGACAAACATAGACTTGCAGTATTCACATGGGATAAATGTTTCTGGTCCCATAGAAGTTGACGCTGGTCGTTTGCGTGGAATAATTTCTCCTGAATGAGAACTCAGCACTTCAATATTGTGGACATAGTTTCCTTCGTTCAGAAGTTTTTGAAGAAAAACCTTTCTCCTGTTCGACTTCAGCGGCATAGCAGCTACTTCAGCAACTTCGAACTCATCTGCATGCTTTCTCAATAAATGTCGAGATAACTTGGATTGTGGTTTCCGGCAAAATTTGCAGACATTTTTCCGGTCCCACCTACGACGTGAGCGGCTGTTGTGGGTAACTGCCACACGGACTGTTTCATCCTTACATTGATCAGCATTATCTTCGTGATGGCCTTCAGCAACAATTTCATCGGGGCATTCAGAGCCGCCTGCATTCAACTGCGCACACAACTGATGCTCCACTGGATCACACTCAGATGAGGAGTCATGACTGTCTGGAACATATGATTCATAATCAACAACGCTGTCCTCATCAGAACTACAACTAAATAGCAAATTAACGCTGGTATCAGCGGACGAATCACAGGCAGGTTGCTTGCAGGGTCTGTATGAAGCATCACCAGACTGGTCACCCTCACCATCTGAGGAACTGTATGGAACAAGAAACGACTGTTTATTGTGCACATACTTCGCAATCTCCCGACAGGGCAGATCGCCTGTTGTCTGGTCAGTGACTGTCTTCCGCTGTGTATCTCCGATGCTGCTACTCATGCTGCGTGAAACTGGACCGAGTCGAGGTGCTGGGTTAACTAGAACACTAAACCCTAATCCCATACTCAGCTGAGGTGCCAGAACTACGTCATGGAAATCACTATCAGACCACTGACTACTGGCTGGACGGCCTGTCATCTCACCAGCAACTGTTTCCCTCTGCACATCTCCGACACAGCTACCGCTGCTGCCTGTAACTGGACTGACTTGAGGCACTGGAACCACGTCGTGGAGACCACCGGCAGATCCAGGACGACCGGCTGGACGGCTTGTGGTGTCATCACCAACTGTTTCCATCTGCACATCTCCGACACTGCTGCTGCCTGTAACTGGACTGACTTGA
>Ga0209149_1001431_pt1 | contig 12068 bp, 9 predicted proteins | sample WorMetTyACAVOLI2_FD_187423 | JGI IMG/M metagenome (GOLD analysis project Ga0209149, IMG submission 187423) | Marine gutless worms symbiont microbial communities from Max Planck institute for Marine Microbiology, Germany - Olavius algarvensis... ... | reverse complement strand
TCTTGTGTATCGCGAGTTTATGCGTTCTGAGAACGTGCGTGCATTTTGCCATTGTGTATCGAGCGTTACCGTAGTCCTGTGACAAAAAGTAAATCTAACAAAAAACCACTTGATATTTCAAAATAAAATTGATGTCATTTTGTGTGAAAATAATTGACGTTTAATACGGCATATTATTCAACACACAGCATTAGCCAGTTCTTATTGAACAACGAAAAATAAAGGGTACGGTTTTTATTGGCCCACCCTGTATATTTGACGCAATTCTCTATGTTGGCAGCATAAATTGCACTTTTGTCATTCGTGATATAGTGTATGTGAGGATAGTGTATGTGGGGCTTATTCTAAACGTGACCGGTTCGACCTGAGGGTGGCCACTCTCCGTTTGTTCCAGATTTTTTTCTGTAACTGATCTCAGTGATCTGGATCGTCACCTAGGACATTTCACGCCCATTTACAATGGCACCAGACGACGACGAGGGTGTCAATAAAAGTCCTGTTTGAGCCACTTACTGATTTTACGGATGTCCTTACTTGCATCAAAACGATCTGGATCAGGCTATTTACTAGTATTAATACTAGAACTATTGCTACAGGGTGGCCCGAAAGTGGGACCACTTTGTTTAAATGCTCACATCTTTAAATAGGGTGACCACTCTCCAGACAATGTGAAATTCCCTGGCATTTCCCTGACGGTTCGCGGCACTTGGCATGTTAAGTGTTACTCATATCATGCATGTACTAGTACTAAATGCCTGTATGGATGCAAATATGCTGCATACAATAAACAGTTTTAGGCAACTTTTCCTTGACAAGATTTTTCCCCGACATCACTTCCCTGACTTTTAGTAAAATCCCTGACATTTCCCTGACAGCTGTCAAATTCTGTCCCTAACATTTCCAGGTTTTCCAGTCAAGTGGTCACCCTGTTTAAAACGACTTTTGGCACATATCAGGAGCGTTTTGTTCTGAATACATCTGTCAACGTTATTTTCATCAATAACACAACGTAAAGTGGCGACACCTGCTGAATGAGAACCACTCAGGCGGTGCTTCATGTCATTGCATATTTCGCAAAATCATTCATCATTCTAAATGATACCCTTCAGCAGGACGTGCGTGCCTAGTATTTCATTGTAACCGTGTTTGTATATCGTAACGTTTCTGAGATAATCAGCGTCTAATCATCGGCTAATGACGTGACCTTGAAATATGGGTTACTGATCGTTCAAGGTCATTGAAAATGCCACCATTCGATAGATCATATACAACTATAGCTACTGGTCAGCAATTGTAAGTATAGTTCTATCTTGTATCATTTCCGAAATAAAGCGAGATATTAGTCGAAAATCGCGATTTTTCCTGTCCCCTGCATTCGGTGCCTCCGCTAGGGGGTCGCCGTCGGAATATTACCATAACGTTTGGTATCAAAAAACTATGATAGTGTGGCTACCCGACGGTGAAAAAAGTTTTTGAGATATGTTTGGCCGCGTTTCGAGACAATACTGGTGTGTGACAGACAGACAGACATCTTGCAACAGCATAGTCCGCGCTACGCATATTCCTGAATTGCGCCAAAAACCGTACAATTTAACCGAAGTATTTTGAAGATGTGAGCAATATAAACAAAGTGGTTACCACTTTTTTGGGTCACTCGGCACCCACTACTGTTGTGGCAGGCTGCATTTCAGATAAGTTTTGTGCAGAACTTTAAATATCACTGAAAAAAATTAGAGACGACTGGTGACAAGGTGATCAGTGATTGCATAGCACATTAATACCGTCGATATGCACGATGTTGATTGTTGATGTATAAAACAATTCAGCAGTAATTTTAGTGCCAAATTCAGGAGTCGGCAAGAACACAAGAACCACACATTATACACATAAGCAACAACACAAATGCATTTGCACACTCTAACAGCTTAGAAAATTCAGAAAAAAAACCAGTAACCATGCAGAAAAGTGACGAATGGGTCCAGTGCAAACGCGTAACATAGGAATGGGCCGCAGGAAGTTGTGTAACAGGTGTTTTTAACGTAACTGGAGCCACGTTGTCTGTCATAAAGAAATGACGAGGAAATGTGATAATTATATTGTGGTTCAGTGACTGCATAGCTCTAATTGTTTTTAATCATTCTATATTGTACATTTTCTCCATGGGCTATGAGCCTGCTACTGAAATAAATTGAATTGAGTTTTCACATATCACGCTTCCAGTATAATTATGTTACTTTAAAAAAAAACAGCTGAAGACCGCCCATAGTCACTGAATGCCCCCACAGCAGCATCTATATAACGGACTTGCCCACCCTGCAGATTATTCCATTTTTGCATGGAAATAGACTTGCCTGCCTGCAAGACGACCCAATGTTAGCACAGGACAGCAGGACATACAAGGTGGAAACATAATGTTCCCATTCCAGACTATGCTGCGCACAGCTTGCAGGAGCATAAAAACAGCGTTAGGTAGTAACAGTACTAAACAGTGGTGTCATTGGTGTGATAAAGTGTTCGTACGTAAAACGAACACAGCCCTACTGTAGTAGTAATGTCTAATTACTGCACTTGATAAACTTCATTTTTACCACACGATGCTACGCATAGCGCGGACTATACTGTCGCAAGATGTCTGTCTGTCACATGCCAGTAATCTGTAAACGGCTAAATATATCCTCAAACTATTTTTAACCGTCAGATAGACACATCAGTCTAGTTTTTGCACACCAAACGGTATTGCAACAGTCTGTCGGAGACCCTCTAACCGTCGAATGCAAGCGAGGTATGCAAAAATCGTGATTTTCGGCCAGTATCTCGTTTTTCTCAGAAATGATACAACATAGACCCCCATGGAATGTGAATAGGGAACCGTACCCAAGCTTTCAAATGATATCACTTTGAATGACCCTGAGTGACCTCTAACCCAGATTTCAAGGTCACAATATTATTCAATACCAAATAACTCAAAAATGGTACAAGACAGAGCTATACTTACAGTGGCGAACCAACAGAATGTCGTATATGGTCTATAGAACGGCGCCATTTCCAATAACCTTAAACAACCCCAAACCCAGATTTGACAGTTACGCTATTCTGTGATGCTGAATGTCTCAGAAACGGTAGCCTACGAGATAGAGACATAGTTACAATAGAATATGATGGATTTCAAGGCTCATTTCAAATGACCTCGAGTGACTTGGTGAAATATTCTCCAACATAAAGCATCGTGTGGTCTCTCCACAACAGTTGAGCTTCCTGTCTTACCTACAGCAGTGAGAATTGCCAAAAATCACACAACGACATTCCAACACTTACAGAAAGGGATAATATCAGCAGGAGCTATCGTAATTAACGTCACAGACCATTCAGCTTCACAATCATCCACACCACAGCATGTGCACATCATGCAAACAACTGACATTGTGCGTGTTACAGCTTTATAACTACGAACGACACAAAATGTCAATGAAACATAAAATAACAAGGAATACAGACAATTTACGATTATAAAAAAATAACTAATGAATTGTATCAACAAATCACAGTCATTCATGCAACGAACTCACAGCCATTTGACAGAACACCTGAAAAATGAAAAATTATTTTGCAATAACGACAACTAATGTAACCGAAAAAAAGTTTAAAAAACATCATCTATCAACAATGCACTTCTGTTGTTAGTGGCCAAAATAACAAAACGCTCGGAAACTGCATCGTGCTATCTTCACAAATGCTTACACCGTAATCTGTGTAACTGCCATAAAATTTGACCAACATCATGTTACATACACATAGTGTTCAAATGAACTCCACATTGAATTTCCTTCTTGATTTTCTTTTCTATGCCTATGCCATGTTAGACTGGCCAAAGGAGGCATTATGTTCTCAGGTTGTCTTTTTGTTCATCCATTCATCTGTTTGTTCGTCTGTTACCGAATTTGTGCACACGATATTTTCAAAACGAATGAATCCATTATGATGCAAACTGGCACAAGTGGTCCACTGGGCAACGGCATGAAACGATCAACTTTGGCAGTCAGGATATCAACAGTCAAGGTCACACGAGGCCAAAACAGATCACCAAAATCCATTTTCTCGAGATTTGTCAACAACTATCCCACAGATTGTAACCAATCCTGGCAGGTACATATTATTGTAAATGGTACAATCACCAAACACTTCGGACATGGCATGTTATCTCTTACAAAAGTGATAAGCTTCAGAGGTCAAGCCAGTCAAATACCAGTCAAGAGATCTCAATGAATGAATGCAATCTTAACATAGCACTGTTGGCCACACATCAGTCATGTCTACAATTAGGGCACACATCTTCTGGTTATCTATTATACATATTCGACCTAAGTGCTGTGCTATTAAAAGTGCTGTGCCAGTAAAAGTGGAAGTTACTATCTGCTATTACTAATTAAGAAAGGGAGTCATGTTTTATGCTACAGTGCAGAACATTAAATTTCGGACAGTTAGTAAGTAAGTAAATGATTTATAAAGCGCCGACATCTATAAAGGCACACATCAATTACTAGTTTTTTTTACTGATTACTGCTTTGTTGAATGTTAGTAACAAGCAACACACTACACAATTTCCTACTTATTAAAACGTTTTACATTCAATGAAACAACTACAAAGAGTACGGGCTAAGTAAAAAAAAAAAAAAACATGTTTCACATGTTATACAACACAATGTAATTATTACGGCAATGTTACAGGTTGAAATTTATTACCACCCTACTTATGACTGAAGGGTGGGTATTGCTTTGAAGCATGTTATTCTGTGGGTCTGTCCATCTGTCTCAAAAAATGGTCCAATTTACTTCATGTATAAACCAAAATGTTATGTGGTGGTCCCTCTACTGCCCTGTTACATTTCAGAGGTCGAAAGGTAAAAGCTGAAGGTCAAGGACGCAAAACAATCGTTTTTTGCCTGTAACTCTGTTGCAAATAGTCCAAAATGTTCCAATTCCAGCACAGGTATGACCGCTATGCCCCAAACTGCAGATTTTCTTGTTTTTTTTGTAAATATCAACGCTATACTTCATAATTCTGAACACAAAGACGTAAGAATTAGATGGGTGTCGTGTGAAATTGAAGTATAAGCCATTTTGTGACTAGTGAGGAGCTGAGGCAAAGTCTGGGAATCTTAGTGTTTGCAATGCAGTATAACAGTGAGAAACAGCACAGTAACGTTTCACTGGCTGCCTAGTTTGATGGCCCACCCAGGTGTCCACAAGGGAGAGCCATGATCCCACCACACATTTCCATCTCACTTAGTGCAACAATCAATGCAGCTAATGGAATAATCAGAGCTGTATGATTATATGGCACAGCACAACACTGAACTGTGACAAAATGTTGCAATTCAGTACTGAATGCTGAACACAATTAACTGCTAAATCATACAGAACTAAAAGGAATTGAAAATTATGTGTTACTGTATGGTGAAATGTAATGCTGACATGTCGTGCACAAAATGTGAATGTTATCTATGACATTTCACAGCAACAGCTCACTGTAGACAAAATGTCACTAACACGGAATCCAATTACACTTCTATTCAACAGGATCATTGCAAAAACATCCACAAAACAAGTTTGTCATTTGTGTAAACAATTTTGTTCTGCAACTGCAACAGCTTTTCATAAATAACAATAATCATAATAATAATAACGGATTTGTATAGCACCTTTAGCTCCGAAGATACAGAGGCGCTAGATGCAGCACAGGAGGACTAAGTGAGTTTGAACAGATGGGTTTTTTTGTATCAGTTACTTCATTATCAATGCAAAAACAGTTATGACTAGATGGAGTTACAATATTGCTGTTTATCAATGTACACAAACACATTCACTACTGACAACCAAAATCAGCATTCATGTAACAACAGCACAAACAGCTGAACGTATGCAGCCTCCATAAGAAATAAATAAAAACAACATTTACAATTGCAAATAAAACGGTCAACGTACAGGAGGCATAACATCCACTCTCATTCACAACAAGCAAAATAACAAGATACACTCTAGTACAATCGATAGGCACCGACAGATTTAACATCAACGGTTTGTTTTTAGTTTGTTTTTTCATTTAAACTTTCTGTTTGATTCCGTGTAATGGACTAAGCTGGCGACCCGTCAGTTTTTGACTGCATGTTAAATACACAATATCGTATCATACTGTATCGTAAAAACTAGCAAGATTTCACAGCTTAGAGACTTACATCATACAGTTACCAACAAGAAATGAAATGTCAACGTATGATCAGCAGTTTGTGGTATTCTGGGTTTCAAAGACGTAGCTAGTGAAATCGACTGGGACCGACCTTTGAGCTTGCACTAATGCTGGCAGAAGAAACTGCTACATTGTTCAATGTCAAACCATTTGCGAGCTGGTCTGGCTTGCTAGTGTTTATATGACTTCTCGATGCAACCGGCGCTGAACCACGACTGCGCGGCGCTGGCAAACGAGATTGCATTCGCGACGAAAAAGCTGCGGATGGTAGACCTGATGCAGCTGGCAGCAGTTCAGATTTTGATGCACCTGAAGCGGTGCTGAACTGGCAGCTCATACTCCCATGGACAGCCGTGTTAGCAGTCACTTGAGCCAACTGAGGTAGAAACACATTCGTCAGCTGCTCTTCCTCCTCACAAATCACATCACCGGTAGTTTTGCCATCCACATTTACGTCCGGGCTAACACAGCCAACAAACGTATCATCTAGATTACCAGAATCAACTGAAGGATGTGTACTGTGGTAGTCAAACATACTGCCCACACATTCTGTTGAATCACTGCTCGAAAACCGCGAAATTTGCCGACGACATGCGTGGCTTGACTCTACGCTGCAGTTTGTAAACACACTTCCTTCGGTGACACTGGGAAGGTGAACTGGTGCACTGTCTGCCGTTTCAATATTTTCTCTTGGCAGATTGACTGAAACTCTCTCAGCCAGCAAAAGTCGATGATTGTCAGACTGGTGACTGACTGATTGACAAGGCTTTCTGTAGCAGCACAACCACAAACCACAGCCATAAAGACAACTGCAAAAAATCTCACAGAGTTTACTGAAGTTACACTTGATGGTTTAAGTAATTTTTCAGTTGTGTAAAATATTCAGTTACATTATAACTATTATGTAAATGTAAAATAATATCAACAAAGGCCTGTGTGAAGAGATGGGTTTTCAACCCAGTTCTAAACTGTCCACGACTAATGGATGATGAGTGGAGTGAAGCTGTGATGAAAGTGCCTTCCAGACGGTTGGGGCTGCAACGTGGAAACTCCGTCAGCCGAGCTGTGTTCTTGTTGAAGGGACAAGCACGTCGTGGCGTTCTGCCGAACGATGATTTGCCCAACCAGAAATGCCGGTAACTGGGATGCAGACGTTGTTGAAGTAGGCAGGACAATGCTCATGGACACAGTCAAACGCAGAGAGTGCTATCTTGAACTGTATTCGCTGTGGCACTGGGAGCCAATGAAGCACGTCGCGAAGAGCCAGCGTGATGTGTTCGTATCTGCCAGCACCAATGACCAGACAGGCGGCAGCGTTCAGGAACATCTGAAGTCGACGAATGACTTGTGAAGAGATGCCATACAGAACGCTGTTGCAGTAATCAACTCGACTGGCGATGAATGCAGCAGCCAGGGTTCGCCGAGCATCTGTTGGTAGTGATCGCTGGATGCTGCATAACTGCCGCAGCTGATAAAAGCCGCTGCAGACGACGTTCCAGACGTGTGCCTCCATGGTCAGCTGACTGTCAATAAGCATGCCGATATCACAAACTGTGTCTGTCGGTTGTAACAGCTGAATCTTTCACGCGATACTCCACGTGGAGGACTGTGAATTATTTGTCAGAATCAGAACCTGAAGTGGTGTCGCTATGACCTTCGATAGTTGCTGTCACGTGCCTAGCCAGATAATTGTGTTCTGCTGATTATACTGTAAAGCCATAACTTTTTTGACGTGGGATACAGACAGTCTCGGGTTAAATAGTAAACCAACTTAAAGCCAACATGTTTCATTTCACAGCAATAATGAAAAACAGCAGCACACATGTGAAAATCAAAATAACATCAACAACTGTTTTAAGAGCACACAAGAATTCTATGCTGAAAACATACAAAATCAGAAAATCAGTGTTTTACCCTATAGTTTTAAGTCTAGCAAGAGGCAAAGAGCCAAAAGATAAGGTCATTGAAACATACCGCTACCGGGTATGTGATTGTGTTCTGCTGATTATGACTGTGCACTGAATATTATACTGGGATGACGGACGGGAAAAATATTAAACCTATATTATAAGACAGAACATTTTTCACAAAGATAGCCCAAAAACCAAATTAAGCTGAGAACTAAAATGGAAACAGTCTGTTACTTGAACACTATGATGAATGTAACAATAGGTAGAATTTTTTGCCGCTCCACGCTATGCACAAGTGCAGCCTATGCCACCGTGCAGTGTCTGTCTGTCCGTCCATCTGTCATGTTCGTGTATTCTGTCGAAACGAATAAACATATCTTCAAAATTTTTCACCATCAGGTAGCCAAAGTGTTTTAATGTTTCCATACCAAACGTTATGGTAATATTCCAACAGAAACCTCCTAACTGGGGCAAAAATTGCAATTTTAGACCAATAGCTGGCTTTGATATCGATCGATGCTGGACCATCAAGCATTATAACATTTTGACAGCGGAGTATAGGTTACAGCATTTGTTGATTGTGGGAGATTGACAACAAAACGCTACGTATCAGTGAATCTTGTTTATGACAGAAAGCATCGACATTACAACGAAGACAGCAGAACAGAATTTAATTGTATGCATTGGAAAATCTGGAGCCAAAGTAATTAATAATAAAAGACTGCGCTCGAGTTATTGTAATGTTGAAGCTAACCACTGATCGACATGAAGCATCGCACGGCCTCTCTGCGACAGCACAGCTTCTTGTTAAAATCAAATTTAAGAAAACTGGTATATTTAGGTCAAGCACTGGCTTTAGTGCTGCTGCTTACAACACCAACACACAGACAGAAGTTAGAATGGTAAGCACACGCACTGGAGGTGTGAAGACGGGCCAGACGCCGAAGCCAGATTATTAACAACATGCAGCTGGGCCTAACAACAGCAAACACAACAAACGTAAAACACATATTAACGAAAAGGCATTCCTGAAGGCATCGCAAGCATTGCACATCGCTCGGCACATAGCAAAAACCTGATGCAGAACACAAATGCATCTTCTCATCAGCTATTTATTCCACAACATAATCTATCATTTGGATCTTGTGCTTTCCGATTTTTATCTCCATAGATCTAGAACTCAATTCTTCTCCGCATTTGTGAATCCCAGTCACTTCCTGCTTTAAATGCCATCTGAAAACTAACTATTTTCAGTGAGCTTATCTCACCCCTAGCAACCCAACCAACCTCCAATGCGCCCTGATTCTTTAATAGACTACAGCAGTACAATTCTTTCACTTACTTACTTACTTATATCTGCTGCATAAACCACATCCAATTTTTATAACAGAAGGACCATTACTTTCTAGAATTATGTCTGTGCACGAACTCCAGCCAAGCTACAACGGCATACCGACCTGGATATTACAATTACAGGTATACTGCAGACTTTTATTTCACCCACTTATATGGAATTTCTAGTGTTACAGTTACGATGTATTACATCTGACAATCAAAACGCTGCAAAAGTGGCACAAAACCTAGAATATCACAAACTTTAAACAACAGTCCAAGTAAGAGATTAACTCTGGAACACAAACAACATAGTGGCCTCAATATACAACGTATAACTGCCAGCAGTTAGTATAGAACATCACATTCAAGACGTGTGGTGCCACCACACTTCACAGGCCGTTCAAAGTTACGGACAAACAACAATTTAACATTTTGTTGTCCCAGTAAACTGGATTTTTGTAAAATGCGGCCAAGATTTAATGGCATGATCTCAGAACCATTGCTTATCTGCAAGTTATGCGATGATGACTGTAAACGTTTTCATGTAATATTGCCAACAAATGAAGAAACACAGAACATCAAAAAGAACACCCCACCGGCCGTGTCAATGGGCGAGGTAATAACGTTTAACATGCAAGAACAACAGCGACATAACAACAAACATGCTACGAATAATCTTGAAATGCATCGAAAACCGAAATCCTGTTAAACAGCAGCAGCTTTGACAAAGGTAAGATATACCATCTGCTGACGTAGTAGCTCAATTGTTCGGTTCTTTTCATCAACCGTGTGATTCAATGACGAAACTTTCTCTGACAGACGTGTGTTTTCCTAAAAACACATACTAAATCAGCACAATAGCTTAAGAAATGCAATTGTGTCTGCAGTCACACAGCCCATTGACAGGCTGCTGTTGGTAAAACTCCAACTCGAAGAACCTAGGTACAGCATGAAGAGTGTGGTCATTTGCTCCTAATCTTGACGGCATGCCATGAGTAGATTACATATTACCACAATGATGAGACAAACAGCTTAAACCATTCAGCATACAGGTAACAGATGCCACTGGATGGATGTGCTGAAAACATAAAATTTCACTCAACAGGCTTAAGCGTATTACAACATCATAGAGTTCGCTGTGTGAACAGATGTAATGCACAGATGTAACAGAGGTTCAAAACTGTTGGTGTAAATACTGACAAAAATGCTGATATATTTAAATACATAGGCACAGCCTATACAACGTTCAGTTTGTTGTGTAAACCATGAAAAGTATTCACAGTGTAAATTCTATTAATCAGACTCAGAGAAAGGCTGTACAATGCAATGTTCTAAACACGTTAATGCTAACTTTTTGTTCGAATAGAGCATGAATTAATGTAATTCATCACAATGTTATCAACACACCTTAAAATATGCTAATGTCTGAATAGTTTAATACATTATAACATAACAGTAGTCCCTATGGCTGACACAATACACAAGCATGCAAGGCATGTGTATATTTACACATTATTGATATTATTGTAATATTGTAACCCCGTCTAGTCATAACTGTTTTTGCATTGATAATGAAGTAACTGATACAAAAAAGCCATCTGTTCAAACTCACTTAGTCCTCCTGTGTTGCATCTAGCGCCTGTGTATATGAAATTAGTGAGCAGTGACAACAAATAAACACTACAGCGCTCTCTGTAGAGATGCTTACCCATGCCAAACATGCTAATTCTAGCCATAACCTTGACCTTCAAAATGAATGGAGCTGTAGGGGTCACCAAATAGTAACTATCTATCAAGTTTGGTCAAAATATCCTCAGTCGTTTCATGTATAAAGTACAAACAGACAAACAGAGCCTACCCATGCCTCGACCTCTGCTCGCCTCGGTAATTAACTTGCATGTCGTGTAACAACAATTACAAATACTTTGCTATTGCAATCAAAGCATACAGTACAGATAACACACCTAACTGCCAAAAACATTAATTTCACCACCAAGCCACTTTCGACAAATTATCAATTCTGACTCATTTGTCAGTGAAATGTCAGTCGGCAATGAGCAGGTGATAAAGTAAAGATTACGAGCAAACGAGACCTGCTGCAGTGTGCTGATAGTTGCCAGCTGCTGGACACACATGGTGCACTGTGACTGATTGTGATCACCGCTTGAATCCACGTCCTATACGCACAAACACAAAAAAACATCTTTGCAAACATCACTCTGTCTCATAAAAAAAACGGATCACTACGATTAATATGACATAACTTCACCAGTTCAAAACATTTACTAATTATTTTTAGTAGCGAGAGACGTCATTCAATTATTCTCAATTGACTATGGTGAAAAGTTTCTAAATTGGCTTAGAACCAGGTGTGCGGTTTCCATAACAACACTGACTTGACACACCCGAACAGCACATGTCTACACTGACTTAGAACAACGTATTATCGACAAGGCAATAAACGACTGTGAGCCTGCAACAGAGTGTACCAATAAAATATTTGCCTTTTTATATGCATATGATCGTTTTGTGTTATGACTTGCTTGTTTGAGTGTGCCATCATCGAAGTCGAGACAAAC
>Ga0209149_1001429_pt1 | contig 12069 bp, 4 predicted proteins | sample WorMetTyACAVOLI2_FD_187423 | JGI IMG/M metagenome (GOLD analysis project Ga0209149, IMG submission 187423) | Marine gutless worms symbiont microbial communities from Max Planck institute for Marine Microbiology, Germany - Olavius algarvensis... ... | reverse complement strand
CCTCCCCCTCCCCCGACCCCCGCTACGTGTCTGATTGACAGCAACGGAAACACCACGCAGACGACCCGGGACCCAACTCAACTGCGCTCGTTATCCAGTCAAACTTTGCTAGAGCAAACGTCACGACTGGACAACCCAACGTGAATACAGGGTTTACACCCAACGAGGCCTGCTACAACGAAATGCCACTAGAACGAAACCCTAACACTAACCCTAACCGTCACCCTTTGCATTAGATCGAAATCGGCTTTCGTTCTAGTGGTACGTTGCCCCGGACCCGCAACCCCAACAGATCTTATCCATAATTTTCATAATTGTTTTCTTTTCATGTTATTTGCAAAAATAACACTTGTTATATGCCTAATTCGTTGAATAGGCCTAGTTCATTCACAGAACGTTCGTGTAGCTGCTGATCCAGTTAAAGGGGAACACCAGAGAGGAGCCTCCTGGGTATCTCTGACGTCATCAAGGCGTGACGTCACGGGGACACCTACTATGTCATCCGGAGTCCCATGACGTCACCAGATCGTGACGTCACACCGGGTGATGCGTCACCGATGACTATAGCGAAAAGTATGTAAATATTGCTAGATCGGCTTCACTACCGGTGTACACTAGACTATGGACTATGGATATGACGTGATAGGTTTGTTGACTGGCGTGTTGAACTGGTGTTTATTGCTATGTTTATGTGTACATGTTCGAAGTCAGTCTAGTGTGGCATCAGTGAAGAGATGCTTTTTGTCTTTTGAGTCACAGCTGAAAGCACACTGTAGCTGTATATATATCTACTATTGCAGCTTGCTTCGGCCCTGTTATGCAACATACACCGTGTCCGAGTGAACAAGAAGCTCAGCTGTCGCAGAGAGACCGCGCGACGCTTCGTGTCATTGAATATTTTGCTAAGTCACTCGAGGTCACTCAAGGTCATTGGAAATGACACTGTTGAGTAGGACGTGTGCAAGTCAGGTTTCAGCGCATCCGATTCGCATGCGATAATTGCGCTTTACAAATTGGTTTTATGTTATATTATGTTATGTTAGTTTTTCATTGAAACTATGTCTGTATGTCGTACCGTTTATGAGATATTCAGCGTCAAAGAATGGCGTGACCTTGAAACTGGGGCTAGAGGTCGTTCAAGGTCATTGAAAATGGCGCCGTTCGATAGATCATATACGACTTTCTGTTGGTCAGCCATTATAAGTATAGCTGTATGTTGTACCATTTTCAAGTTATTTGACGTTGAATAATCGTGACCTTGAGAGGATCACTGAAGGTCATTCAAACTGGTACCATTCGAAAGCTTCCTATTCGCCTTCCATAAACTATGGCCGTATCTTTAACCGTTTATGAGATATGCAGCTTCAAAGAATAGCGTGACCTTGAAAACTGGGTTAGTGGTTATTCAAGGTCATTCAAAATGGCGCCGTTCGATAGACCCCATACGACTTTCTATTAGTCCGCCATTGTAAATATAGCTCTATCTTGTACAGTTTTTGAGTTATCTTTATTCACCATCAAGATGGTAGTACAGTTGATATAGCGTGACCTTGAAATCTGATCAAAATCATTCAAACTGGTACCATTCGAAAGCTTAGGTGCGGTTTCCTATTCGTTTTTCATAGTAACTATGGCCGTATCTGTTTATGAGATATTAAGCGTCAAAGTATAGCGTGACCTTCAAAACTGGGTTAGAGGTTTCACGACGATGCGCTATATAAATCGACTTTTTACTTACTTACTTAGGGGTTGTTCAAGGTCATTGAAACTGGCGCCGTTCGATAGATAATATTATATACGACTTCTATTGGTCCGCCGTTGTAAATATAGCTCTATCTTGTACCTTTTTGAGTTATTTGACGTTGAATGATATCGTGACCTTGAAATCTTGGTTAGAGGTCACTCGAGGCCATTCAAAATGGTACCATTCGAAAGCTTGGGTGCGGTTTCCTATTCGCCTTCCATAGTAACTATGGCGATATCTTGCATCATTTAAGAGATTGAGCGAGATACTGGTCGAAAATCGTGACTTTTTCATACCCCCGTTAGGGGGGTCCCCGTCGGAATATTGCCATCCCGTTTGGTGGGTAAACTAGAATGGTGTAATTACTGTGAGGATATTTATAACCGTTTAGACTCAATACCGGCGTGTGACGGACTGACAGACAGACATCTTGCCACGGCGTAGTCCGCGCTATGCATACGCGTCGCGCGGTAAAAACTGACCGACAGTATTTTGACCATTATTTTGACAGATTTAGACAACTTTTCATAATTTTTTGGCACAAATCATACCGACTTTCTGAGTGACTGAAAAATTGTAAAAAGTCCCGGCAATACTTGACACTGTAGTGATGACGTAATTGTGACGTCATTGAAAAATGCCGTTTTCGCAAGCAGAAAGAGAAACGCCAGAATTCATTCCGCATCTATATTGTGGCCTCGAAATTCGCCGGATTTAAATCCAGTTAACAACAGTGTGTGGAGCACACTGCATGAGAAGGTGTACAAAACATACATGACTGATCTCGACGAACTCATTGCAAGCATCGCATAAGAACTGAATGGGCTCAGTTGGATCACGCCGTCATTGCAGCTGCTGCATGTGCATCAGTGGCGTCGTCGTCTCTCAGCGTGCGTCAAGGCCGGCGGCGGTCATTGCGAGTACGGTACTGTTTTTGATGTCGACATTGTAAACAGGACAGTGTACGTGGCTATGGAATCGTGAAATTAAACTCGCTAGAACCGCTTCCCGTACGTCGCGATGATCTCAGTTAAACTATCAGACACCAGCCTGAGCCCACACGCAAGACCACGGATACGGGCTAGTGTATCGCGAAGTGTGCCTGTTTACTCTTAGTTTCGGGTTGGTACTCATTGCGCGTACACACCGAGGGATAGCTCAGAATAATAGGCCTGGGTGCCTGGTTCTGCGCCGAGGTAGTTTAACTTCACCCGTCCTAAGACGGTCACCCATCCAGGCACTAACCGGACCTGATGTTACGTTGATCGAGACCAACGCGTTACCACTAAGCCAAACCGGCAACCCTGCAATAAGGAGCGAAGCGAGATTCGAGATGGTGCGCCTATAGCACTAGCACTGCACCACTTGTTTCTTCAGACGTAGGCCTATGAAATACTATTCTGAACTGCACATAATTTGAAATTCAGTGTCGATAAGTATCGGCGTTGACGTCAGTAACTGGAAAATATGGCAAAATTTGGAGGAGTTTCCGTTGACATGACGTCCGCCGCTGGACACATACCGCAACGGTGCAACCGCGTCGCTGCAGCTGTCGTAGGAGGAAGGAAGGTGATCCATTCAGAGTGAGACCTACAGATATAGCCGATGATGTTGACAGGCATTCATTAGCACTAGCAGTAGCTGGCTGACATCAGCGACCCCTAGGCTAGGCTCTACGTGTACATGCATTGGTTGCTCGCTGTCGAGCCACTTCAACCATCCGTCTCTCATTCAGTCAGTCAGTGAGTCGCGTTCACACTCTACAGGTAAGTGTGCAGTGCAGACCGATCGATTGCTAACCTATGAACGACGTAAAGCTACAATATTGTGGAGTTTTACAAGAACGAAAAATAGCCGAACAGCACGAAGTTTTAAAAGTCGCTGAAAGTTTCACACTTTATAGCAAATCTTGGTCAACAAGTAGGCCTAAACTGATGACGGCAAATTTGGACACGTGCATGGTTTGTCGCACCGAAACGGATTTTTGTGACCTACTTCGGCGCCATGTGACCTTGACGTTTGACCTACTGACCCCCAAAGTTGATCCTAAACTGGCCTGAGACACCGACCCGGGGGCCGAGGCAGAACTCGTTTCATTCCCTGGCCCCGTGGACCACTTGTAGGCTACCAATTTGCATCGAAATCGGTTCATTCGTTTTCAAAACATCACGGGTGTTCACAAGGTCGCTAGCATAAAGCCCAAATTACATTACACGAAATCGCGATTCTGAGACTTCCCGAGACATCCTCAACTTCACCGAGACAAGTCGGAGACGTCTCGGGGAAGTCTCGAACAAGTTCGCAACTTCCCCGAGACAAGTCGGCACAACCCCTGCAGGGGTTTCTTTAACAATTAAATCCCACCCACATGTGACGTAGGTGTTTGACAAGATGGACGACAACGGCGAGGAATTTGTTGTTGCGCGTTAAACTATGCTTCATAGCAGGCGTCGTCATTCGGTGAAGAACTATTTACGACAGAGAGAAAGACTCGGTTATTACAATACACTGCTACCTGAACTCAGAGAATGCGACAAAATAAAATTCACAAACTTCATTCGAATTGATTGGTCTAGCCTACATTTAAGGAACTGCTGTCACTTGTCGAACCATTCATGAATCTCCGAGAAGCAAACGAAGTTTCTGTCAGTTCAGTTAATTTTGTTTCATTTCATTTAATTATCCCTCCTCCCAGAGTGCAGCAGTCACGGATCTCGGAGCTCCGGAAACGGGAGCCACGCAAAGGGAGTCTGCAGACGGAAGTCCCCCGCTGGATTCGGGGGCGGAGCCCCGGTGGAAATTGCCCCAGAAGCTGTGAAGTCGTATAAAATATAGCACCTATATGGACTGCCAGTTTTAGCCAGCGTTATACGTATGAGATCACTTTCCGTCTGTCTGTCTGAGACGCGCGTGAGCTGCGAGTAAATAGAGGACGTTCACGTGATATGCCATTGTATCCGGCCAGTTTGTGACAAACAGCGCCATAACATTCTCAGCCGTTTCCCCAGTTGTTCACTGTTGTTGTTGTACAGACAGGTTACGACAAGTAGCTCTGCTGTCGCAAAGAGGCCGCGCGATGCTTCGTCTCTGTCAGTACCTCTGTCAATAGTAGGCCTACAAAACGTCGAGCACAGTCTTTTATTGTTAGTTACATTTACAGTTACACTTATCAGCGCTGTTCTGTTCTCTTTGGCGTAACGTTGAGACTTCTTGTCACAAACATTTCGTCGTCCACTCGCGCCATCAACAAACTCGGTCACTTACTACCATGATAAGTTTCACAACTTCCCACACGATCCGGCGGCACCGTGTTGATAGCACCTGGCGGTCGCAGCGTTGACAGCACGCGATGAAGCCATATATTGGCTCAGAATCGCGATTTCAGCCTACCCCACCTGCACTCGACGCCACCGTTAGGGGGTCCGTGTCGGAATATCGCCATGACGTTTGGGGTGGAAAAAATCTAGAATGGTGTGGCTACCCGATGGTGAAAAAATTGAAGATATGTTTATTTGCTTTGACAGAATTCACGAACGTGACGGACAGACAGACGGACGGACGGACACCGGATGCCGCCAAAAGTCCGTTTGTCGTGTTCGTTGCAAATTCCATTACACGAACTTGTCGCGGACTAGTCGTAGACTTCCGCGCGAGACACGCCAACGAACTTAACATGACGAGTTCGTTAGACAAGTCCGTTGTGTTCGTAGCAAGTTACACTAGGCCTACACCAACTTGTCGCAGACTTCTCCGAGACAAGTCGGAGACAAGTCGCCGACTTTTGTCTCGCGGAAGTTCGTGTAATGTAATTTGGGCCTACTGGCGAACGGACGGACGGACGAACAGGTAGAAAATAGGCATAAAGATTAAAGGACACGCAAACTGACGAGCGTCAGAACTGAGAAAGGCCTACATCACGAAAGTTCCGTCTGACAAAGGGTTCGCCATGACTGACCCGTCAGTGGCATGCGCATGCGCACGTGAAAGGGCAACCCAGCTCAAAGTTGACCCCACATTTTTCCAACTATTGGCTCACATTGGCTGCGTTGTTTTATTCACCGGTTGATTCACCGATGCATCAGACTTGCATTAGAGTGATGCATGTCTGATGCATCGGTGAAATCAACCGGTGAATAAAACAACGCAGCCATTGCACCATTCGTAGCTAAATTTTATTTCCTTTTTTGGTGGGAGAGATATACTCATCCAGCATATTCTCCGGCACTTCGGTGTTCCGGGAGAGCTTGCAAGACCGGACGCCCCTGAGTCACGTAGGCTATATAGGCCTATTAGTTGTCAATCAATGCGTGACCCGACTGAATATTTATCAGATCGTTCAATGTTCATCAATCCTTTTCACAAGTCATTTAACATAACATACTGGGCGATTTTTGGCACACAGTAATGTTATCAAAGGTTAGAAAGCACATGGAGAGTGCAAACATTGTCAATAGGCTAATCGGTATTTGATCAAAGTCTGTACGTTTTCAGACGTAACCCGATTACGCCAGAAAACACGTGTATGGCTGTATTCTTGTGCCGTTTTCGAAATAAAGCTCGAAAAGGCCAATTTTCCATACCCCCTTCCACTTAACTTGCACGATATGACCTAGAAGGCTAGAACCCTTCGAATTTTCCCCCAAAATTTTAATACAAACTGTCCGAGTCCCTGAGCTATTACATGGTGCAAGAATATTGGCGAAAACGTCAACACTGTGGGTAGGGCGGAACGACGTTACAAACGAGAGACGGACGGCAGACAGACAGACGGACAGCCCATGCCGTAGGCGAACGTTACTACATTACGTAGTAAGGTTCGCATGGATCACGCCACTGAATCTAACGTACGTTGTCTAACGTTCGTTGTCGCAGGAATTATACCGACCGATTCCAAGTTCGTGAAAGTTGACCCGTAACATCCAAAGTGATGGTCCTGACGAAGCAACAGTCAATAAAAACAAAAACGACCTCCATTATCATCAACACATTGCATACATCTGTATCTCAGCGATAAATATGATATGAGTACTGAATACTGACCATCTCCAAGTGTTGATGCGCTGCATGAGCAGTCTGGTGCGCTGTGATTGGCCGAGGCCGATGCAATGTTTTGGTGATGTGCGAAACTCCAATTGCACCTGTCCCGGCCTTTCACTCGAACCAGTATCGACTACTATTCGACGTGTCAAAATAGTTAACGTTTATTCTGAACTTAGTCACAGTTTATGCTTCAACAATTTCTACTAGTCTTTAAATATTAATTTCTGCCCGCAGTTTGACCACATCTGAGAAACGAATAGATTACCGGTAGGATAACCACAGTGATACTTGATTATAACAATAACCTACTGGGACAACCCGGCTTAGTGCTCGGAACGTACCCGGATACCCGAATCAATACCCGTTTCACTACCAAGGTAGTACCCGGGTCCAAATCACTACACGAACTTCGCTTAATGAAAGTTTGTAGCGTAATTTTGTAGTGGTAAACAACTAAAATGAGTCATTTTCATTGCTGATATTGCATTGTGACTTGTAGTTCTAGACTCTAAAGTAACTTAATGCTTACATATTTAGTCGCTGTCCCATGGATGACATTATTCTGTACGGGCAAGAACCGACAGCAGATATCAATGTCAACCACTCGAATGCTGGAAGATGAATAAAGTCGGTATCCTCGTCTGCTTGGTGTTGAAGTACCTAGGAATACCGGCCAAATCCGTCCCATCGGAGAGGGTTTTACCGCGTGACGTTATGCACTGCGCGGACTATGCCGTCGAAAGATGTCTCTCCATCTGTCTGTATGTCACACGCAGGTATTCTGTAGGTCTATAAACAGCTAAACATCATCAAACGTTTTCACTGTCTGATAGCCACACCATTTTAGCTTCTCTATACCAAGCGGTATGCATAACCCCCGACGGCGTCGAATGCAAGGGCTATGAAAAAATTGCGATGTTCGACCAATATCTCGCTTTATCTCGGAAACGACACATGATACGGCCAGTTACTATAGAATGCGAATAGGAAACCGTACCAAGCTTTCAATTGGTATCATTTTAATGACCTTGAACTCAGGTTTCAAGGTCACGATATTATTCCACGTCAAATAACTCGAAAACGGTATTACTTTGGCCATTTACGATCTATCGATCAGCGCCATTTCAAATGACCTTGAACGACCCCTAACCCATACACATACTTCGTCACGCCATTATTTTACGCTGAATATCAGAAACGGTACGATACGGACATAGTTAGAGTGAGATACCAATAGGGACGTACGCCCTACTGAAGGTGTCATTTTCAGCGACACGAGTGGTCTAGCGAAATATATAGGCCTAATGACATGAAACATCGCGCAGTCTCTGTACGACAGTGAGTTTGTTTTCAAAGGCTGGACACAATTTTCAGCTGCTGTAGGGCGAGTTTGAAGCCGTTCAACGTAGACTTCCTAGTTTTCCTGTCAAAACACCTGCTGGCTCTTCAGCAGTAGACAGTTTCCTCGCTAACTTCACTCAACTTTATTCATTGATGTTCTACATTGTATATAGTGCTGTCTCTGTTTTATGTGATACGGTGCCTTTATGAGCGTCAAGTGCTATAATATAGTACTAAATCTTTATATAGAAGAAAAATGACTGAATGATGTTTAGGTGACATTACACCTGTTTGTAGTGCCCACTGCATTGCATGGGGGTTATATACACCGGAATAACTGGATCCACAAAACTAAACGGGTACCCGCGTCAATCCAAGCACTAACATGGATGAGTCGGTAGCAGCACTCTCATAAATATTAACCCAATATACCGCTTTCACTGTTGTCATAAGCAACCTTCCCATTCCACTATTGTCTAGATCTAATACCAGGGAGAACCCGGTGGACAAGCTGAAAGAAACACAAAGAACCAGTTACTAGGTGTGCCTAACAGTAATGACACACACAATACCAACGACTTGCCAGTCAAATATAGCAAAACCACTATCAACGTCCAGACAATGGCGGAATTACAGTCTCAACGTTTTAATAGGCTAAAAAAGAACACAAAATTGCAAAGAAAGAGCACGAAAGAAACACGAAACATCCACATCGTCAGAATACTGGAGACTGTGCTTTACAGACCACTGTCAATCAACCATTGCAGCAAAGAACTGAAATGTCTTCAACACTCAATGACACACACTCGGGCAAGCCTCGTTGTGTACAAAAGCAGTCAAATATAGCATCATATCATTATTAAATAGCGTGGAAAATAATAGTAACAAATGCAACGTCAACTTCTCCGTCTGTCACTCTCTACATGTAGCAATGATTGGATAGTAAATAAATCCTGGCAGTAAAAACACACGATTGGCCTGTCAATGACAGACAACTGTTTGCTATCAGACTCCATCAGTCTACTTGCCGTGATGCTTTACTGCTTCAAACTCGACAATAAAACTGCAATAAATAAGTAAATAAAAAACTAAAATCGAACAAACATCTAACAGACGAAGACGCCGCTGACTGGAAAGATGATGCAAGCCGGTAAGTATGTAAGTAATTCAACGACAGAAACTACTCCGTCACGACAACACGTATTTATTTACAACCGAAACAGCTTGAAACTTTAACCGCAACACTCACAACTTTCAGCGCAACACTCAAAACTTTAACCGCAACACCTTCTTCACAACACGTGCTCTAAAGAACTAATCTTCATATGTTGCGAAATGTCGCTACTATAAACAATATTTTAGTGGTTGTCACAAACACATAGGAACACATGTTGGGTATGATCAAAACAACCGCTTCCACACAGCTGCCGGCAGACAATGCAACAAAACCAGTTGATTGTAATGGGTTAAACTCTCTCGTAGGTCATTTTCCTTTGCTGATACTGAAATAATGCTAGTTTCAGTGACAGTAACGATGATCATTCGCGGAGACATCATGTATCGCTTTAGAGACGAGCCTTTCTCAGTCAATCAACTACACCGAGACAACACATAACAGAAACTACAACACAAAATACAAACAACCAAACTGAGAACAACTGGATCCCACGTTGGTCCCTCATGCTACATCCGGCCAAACAAACCAACATGTGGCGAAATTAAGAAGGAGAGAAACGTCACCAAACTCATCATTAGCACGGCACCACACTCACACGAGAAGACTGATATGGCTAGACTCGTCTCTAATTCACTAGCCACATAGACAGTGATAACTGCTGACAAATCTGAAACTCTAGCAAAGGAAAACGGAGGAATTGAAAAACAGCACAAATCGTCTGGGCGAGTGGCACTGCTGATATCTATGTCATCACTGCTGCATGCACACTTCAGTAATTTGTATCAAAAAGAAGAGCCACCATTTTGAAATCCCGACAGCAGTATTTCGCAAATTACATGCTGTGATAAATAGCAATGAGTGATCACGAAAGTGTGAGATTTTTTAACCATTCACACGATATGTACAATTAACGAGTGTCACAAGACAGGACTAATGGACTAATGGGTTAACAGCACTGCATCACAGTCACTCGTCAAAGCCATTCCTGCACATCTCCCAGCGTGTAATCATTGGCTTCTACTGGGACAGTTGCTGTCAACTAAAAAATGTCAGTGTTATTTTCAGTCTGCATAGACAGAAATCACTAGCATCTCTGGGCTATTTTCCATTCTTGGAGACTGAAAATAACATTAAAAATGACGTAAAAAGTGTCACGTGTTCTATGTACTCTTGAAGCCATATACTACTGCATCAAAGCTGTCTGTGGCTTCTCCCACTTAAACAATTATCTCAAAAACAATTCAATGTCAACTTTAACAAAAACTTTTGGCACCCTTGTAGTGACACTGGCCGTGATATGGAACATTAAAATATTTTGTATTATTATGAAGATTTAATTTACAGCTAAAAGAAAACTGCTCATCAAGCCACCGATAGGATGGCGCTAGCACGGTCATTAACAAACCCGGTACGACAAAGCCACAAAATTCTACTTTGATTAACTACTGTGACAGCAAACACGCACAAAACACACAACACAACGATCATTTCTTTAGTCGGCTCGGCACTATCGGCTAACGAATTACGTCAATACGTACATCACTATTTAATACTAGATACCTAAATCCACAACACGCGCTGTACAAGACACACGCTGTACAAGTCTTTGTCGGTACGACTGACAATCTACAATGTTTACACTTTCGTTGAACGACACAATCTCCGATCAACTACACACAATCAGTGCACACACACACACACACAAACTACACTGTGTCCCAAAAAACACACCCTACAATACATCCTCTGAGTAACTCCGATAAAAATGCATCGATGTCAGTATTGTTTGGTACAAAGAGTCCTTTTGAACTCTGACGTCGGTGGTTTCAGATTTGTCCACCAAACCACAGAGATGCACTGCATGCATCACCTTATGAACTGTGTCATTAGTTCAGTTTACAGTATTTCTGTAATGAACTGTAATGTTATAATGAAAATGTTTCAAGTCAGCAGTGACGTTGTGAAGGTCTGCAGATCTCCTCAGTGTTCTGTGCAAGTAAGACTTATGGTTCCAGCCGCACGGTGACGACAATCAAAGTAGTTGAAACTCGGTATAAATAACATTGTTGAAAAATGACTTATTGCACTTATTAAGGTAATGCGTCCACAGTTCACAGGTAAAACCTACAACCAGGTGACAAATTACCTAAGAATGTTGTATACCAAATACTGAAATCGGTTCATTTTCGACAGAGTTTATCCAAATAATGAAACGGCATTTTTCAGACACAGTGTATAGTCTACTGGTGATCGTCGATACGACAGCCGTCATATTTACACGTCGAGATATGTTTGTGATTGTTGCTTGTTGCAGATTACGGTTCTAAACTAATTTGTAGCGAGAAAAATCTGCATTTTTGAAACATCAGTGAGAACAGTTTTATTTTGTATTACACGTGTTGAAAAACAACAAAATGACACTCAAGGGAGACTGATTCAACTGCCACAGAGACATGTGGAAAATGCATAATTATGCAAATGTCCCTAAAGTCTGTGTAGATATAAAAGGTTGTGATTCTTAATTAGCATAATCACTGGCATGAAAACGTTAGAAGTGAGGGAGATAAGTCAGCAGTGAAAAGGGTCGTTCACAGCACCGTATCTAGGTAACCCTTCAGTTCACGTTGTGTGTGTGTGTCGATATACACAGTCATATTCGTGTCTTGTCAGATCTGCTGGATGCCGTCGACCGGGGTGACACTGCTGCTCTAGTCCTTCTCGATTTGTCCGCAGCTTTCGATTGTGTGGACCACGACATTCTGCTGGA
>Ga0209149_1001428_pt1 | contig 12070 bp, 8 predicted proteins | sample WorMetTyACAVOLI2_FD_187423 | JGI IMG/M metagenome (GOLD analysis project Ga0209149, IMG submission 187423) | Marine gutless worms symbiont microbial communities from Max Planck institute for Marine Microbiology, Germany - Olavius algarvensis... ... | reverse complement strand
GACGACCAGAGCTGCGGACCCAATCACGGTCAGGTCGTCTACCGACTGATGCCTCGACCTGTAGTCTCAGTGCTTGGTGAGCTGGAATGTTGGGTGACAGGAGGGCGCAGGAGAGACCACAATATCCTGTGAGAAGCATCATTCTTATTTCTTATGTGCTTTGAAGAAGTTTTTATCCGTGGAAAGACTTAGAGAATAGGAGTCTTACACTATATTTTACGTTGCTTTAGTCCAACGTTCATCAGTTACAGTGATAAAGACGACCGGCTTGTCAGCGCACTGATGCTGCTTTCGACACCTGCTGCATTTCTTCCCTATCGTCTCATTTGTTGTGCTTTGCTCACTAAATGTAGCCTATTATGATGAAACGTTTGCGACTGTTGCTTCCGCTTCAAGCGGGGACCACCCATGGAGAGATCAACAGAAGTTTGACTGTACCAACGTCGGATATTTCACTGAAAACACTTGCTGGTGACCACGAACGGTGTGTGTTGTTACTCACGTTTATACTGTTTATATTAGCGAGCGTTACGTATAACGCTCCGCTATGACAGTTTGAGATCACTTTTCGTCTGTTCGTCCGTTTGTCTGTCTCCAATGCGCGTGGACTGTGCACAAACAGAGGACTTGTTCGACCTATTTAGACGGTATGGTAGGCGACGGATCTGGCTGGACTGTGAAAGAAACAGCGAGAAAATATCGCAGCCGTTTCCCCCGCTGACCAAAGAGGTTTGTTATGTAAAAGTGTGTATGAAAAAATCGCGCTTTCGACCAATATCTCGCTTTATCTCGAAAACTGTACAGTATTTTGCCACAGTTACAATGGAAGACGAACAGGACCTCGCATGCGATCTATCGACTGTTGGCAGTTCCAATTATCTTGAGTCTTACCGAGATTTCAAGGTCACGACATTCTTCAATGTCAAATAACTCGAAAATGGTAAAAAAAGAAGTAAAGTTAATGTGCGCGCATCATCTCGAACACGCCCCTGATATGCGCTACCGCTTCACGTACGTCGGCGCTGATCTCCGTTAACTAGTCCTCAACCAGACACCAGCCAACACTGCAAGACCACGGATACGTGCTAGTGTATTATGCGATGTGCCTGTTTACTCCCACAGCTTTCGCTTGGTACTCATTGCGTCTGCTGGCGGAGGGATGGCTCGCTCAGGCACAAGATAGAGTTATACTTACAACAGCACACTAGTAGTACGGGTTAGGGTTAGGGTTAGCCGATCCACCAGTATCACTGATCTTATCGTAACGCGAGCTTTCTCAGCGACAGCTGAGCTTCTTGTGTATTTTCTCTCACGTTCTTGTGCGTATGTTTCTAGATATACGGACCTTCCGAGTCTGTAGCACATAAAGCATAGTAGTAGTAGTAGCACTGGACAGACCTACTAAAACACTGTTGTATTATTATACTGTTTAATTTTCAATTCTGTTATTTCGTTGTGGTTGTGTGGTTGGTTGCGTGGCGCAGTGGTAGAACATTGGTCTTTGACCGGCGAAGTTTTCCTGTCCTGCGCTCGACCTACAGCTGACGGGTGGCCACTTATGTGGGTAAACCGTTCGCTACAGGTCAGCCAACCAGGCCTACTCAGCCTTTCGTCCTTTCCGGGTAGATAAATGAGTAGTAGGCTGCAATTAGATGTCCGCAACCTCAGTCTGGGAGGCGCCATCTGGTGAACGCTTATGAGGTAAAGGCAGACATTGGTGTAATTGCAGGTAAAACTGTGAGATCCGTGTACTACAAAAATGAACGCTATATAAATACACTTACCTTTACCTTTGTGAGTCGCACGTCGTCGGGATTTTGAGCGAGGGGGGCACGGCACGCGTGGTCACGAAATCAGGAAGAACTCACAGAGATTTATACTTAACCCTTTAATGGGCACATTAAAACCGTAGAGCAACGCACCGTTATACAGGAATACGGTGATTGGTATACTGGCCGTTGATGGGTGGGCTGTTACATTTGGTACATCAAGGAGGCACCTGGGCGGGCTGCGGCCCCGCTCAGGTCCCTCCTTGCTGTACCAAAGATAACAGCACACGCATAAACGGCCAGTGTACCAACTTCATATTATTCGACGTGGCCGCACAATTACCTTTGCACTCTAAAGGATTAAACAACTGAATGTGTTGCTGGAACGTGAAGATGTCTGGTGTTCGCTACCGGTCTCGCACTGCCCCACTGGAGCTATATAGGTGTGTACAGAAATTGCCAAATTGCTGTACAAACGCAAGCTCAAGAGGGGCACCTGCCGCAGTGGCGCATAACTGGCGACGCCAATACAAGTTCCGTCTGAGCGAATAACGAGATGGTTAGATGGACGATGTCTGATGTGTTGTTGGTGCTTTTATGCTGAATCGATGACAACGTTAAGCGTCCAAAGCCGGCGCACCGCCACGGAGCTATGGCGGTGCGCCGCACAGCGCGATAATCATGCAATAATTCACTCGTTGATCGTCGACCACAAACGCTCGTTGAGCACCTCGCGCGACCGACGAATTTGTCGTCGGTGTGACGCGGCCAACCGGAAGTCGTCCAGCGTCCGGCGCATGCGCACGACAACGGCGAATCCGAATACATGGTGCGTCTGTTCAAGTAAAAGCCGATTGGCAGCGGCCGTCTAGGCGGTCAGTTGGCGTGTATTTAGCGCGTGGCTTGGAAGTCGTCGGTGACGTCGTATCGGCAACGCCTCAGTGCGCGTCGACGATTTGCCGCTATACGTCCAAGCTGGCGACAGCGGGACAAACTGCTGCCGATTAATTCTCTTTACAGTGCAGAGGTATTTACAGTGCCACACTGAATAATATGAAGCTGGTACCCTGGCCGTTGATGGGTGAGTTGATCTGTTACATTTGGTACAGCGATGAGGGGAATGGGCGGGGCCGCAGCCCGCCCAGTCCCCTCCTCGCTGCGGCCTCGCCCAGTCCCATCCTCACTGTACCAAATGTAACAGCCCACCCATCAACGGCCAATGTACCGATCACTGTATTACATAAATACATACATACATATATACATACATGCACACATACATACATACATACATAGAGTATTTGTATCGCGCATATTATCCTGCAATAAGAGTCTCTATGCACTGCGGTCGCTGAACAAATAAGTCTTCAGTTGTCGTCTGAAAGTCACAAATGAAAGTCACCTGTCGTAGACCAGGTGGAAGGTCATTCCAGACTCGTGGATCGGCAGCCAAAAAACTTCTGTCGCCAAATCTGTTGTGAGTGCGTGGGACGACTAACGTTCGGATGTCGCTAGAACTCGACGGGAGTGGGCGTCGGCCAGCGTCAGACAGTGGACGGCAGTCGTCGATGAGGTACGCAGGCGCGACTCCATCCAGTGACTGGATATATGCTATATGATGGTGCGTTGCTCTGCGGTTTTAATGTGGCGATTGAAGGGTTAACTATGATAATCCTTTGGAGTTAAAGATCTGCGATTGGCACTGTGATCTGATTTGGAATCAGCAACACATCGCTGACGGACAGTGTGAGTGAGGTTGTCAGAGTGCAGATCTCATGTACGGATCAGTAACACAGCAGGACGCCGGCGTGCCGTCGTGATTCGGTCGCATCGCCGTCCGGACTTCCTGTATCCGTCGGTCTGCGGTCCGGCGAGGTCGGCCGGACTGCCGGCGAGGGTTCACAGTGGCGTGACGCCAGAAACGCGTGACAAATGGACTAGACGGGCGTCGGCGCTGAAAACAAAGCACGCACTTGCTCTGCCACCGGCCGAGCCGAGCCGACGCTGCGCCAGCTGCATAGAAATTCGCTGATTAGAAGCGTGCGTCGCTCAGCGGCATCAATCATCAGCATCGCCGAGTAGAAGATATGCAGGTGTTCTCATCATCTCGTGTTCGTCCGTCATTAACTCTTTAGAGTGCAAAGGCTACATCGAATTATATGAAGTTGGTACACTGGCCGTTGATGGGTGGGCTGATACATTTGGTACAGCAAGGAGAGGACTGGGCCGGGGAATCACATTTTTAAAGTATTTTCCGCAATCAAAAAAATGGAATTATCTAACGTTTTCATAAGTAGCAATGATACTGTTGTACCAAATGTAACATCAACAGCCGGCGTACCAACTATCATATTGCTCTATATGGTCCGTTGCTTTGCGGTTTTAATGTGGCCCTTAAAGGATTAATTCGATACGTTACGTTACATTAAGACACTGCAGCAATTGAATATTCTTTCGCGCAAGCAAACGAAATATAGCCGAAAATTAACGCGTTTAAACAATAGTACGTACGCAAGCACAAACTTGTTTACCGCCCGTGGTAGCTGCAACGTAGCTGTGACGTGGCATGCCGAACTACCCATAAATTAGACGGCATTCGAGGCTGTGGAAAGGCGGCTGGTAAAGCCTGAAGCTATTTCTCTTAGAAGCTCTATGGTAACAGGTGCGTGTGTGCCGCCAATACTGACGACTTGTAACTTGCAAGCAGCTGTTCGTTACCTGTCAACGGTGTGTGGAGCGTCGGCGACGACTGGAGCCTTGTCGGCGTCGTCGGCCGAGCAGACGACGATGTTGATGAGGAGGAGGAAGAGGCTGAGTGCGCAGTGACGAGCTAACAGCGGCGTTCGCATGACGACGACGGTTCTGACGTCACGACACCGAGCGAGTAACGCGGATTCAAATCTAATCCTGACGTCGGCGTCAACTAACACGCACGTACACACCACACACATGAGCTGCGTGCTGACTTCATCAGCACTCACGCTATCATCATCATCGTCATCATCATCAGTGGAAGATACAGCAGCTAACGTCGTGCAAGCGATTCAAGTCAAATTATAACCAACTCAATCGAACTTTTGTGACGAACTTCGACCAAGATGAAAAAGAATTCCGCAGGCAACGCAAATGAGCACCACTCGGCACGTTACACAAAACTTGACTCTGCAGTGTCGGCTCACAAACCATTACAGTGAACCTTTCGACAGCATTTCGTCATGCAAATCTGCAGTTTCGTGCGTCAAACATAAAAAGCTACGTATTAACAGCCTGCCTAATGCTCTAGCTAGACCACCAAACGGCACACGCTAGCCACGTGAGTGTATCATTATTTTAACTATAAAGCTGTCTTATCTTTGCTGAATTCTACCACTAGCTGCAATTTCCTATAGCAGAGAAAAAAAACTGAGTTGCGAAGTTCATGAGGTTTGGCGGGTGTCATGAATGAAAGTATTTGATCAACTTAACCCTACGTGTTACAGAGGCTTTGAAGATTGCACGCTTGTTCCCTATCATGACGTTATATCTTCTTATGTACTCGGGGGAGAAGGTCATTTGAAGACGGCAACGTGACGCAGCAAGCCTTGGCAAATAAACTGATGGGGAGGCAGGACCAACTGATGCAGTTAGTGTATGCTTCAGACGGCGCCAACGGACGCACAGAACGAACTGCTGTACAATGAATCAGTCTGTATGGGTCACAACACCGGGTCTGGTCATATATAATAAAGTTTATTCGTCATAATGACAGTATATAACTTTGACCCGAGACCCGACCCGACCCGGTCGTAATCACTGACCCGGTGAGTGACCCGGTGACCCGGTTACAGCTCTGAGTTGTAACATACGAACGGAACATGACAGCAGAATCATGTCATCAGCGGGCCGCCAACATACACACATACACACTCCCAACCATAACAGCCTAGAGATGTGCCTCCAAGTCGATTGATACGATATGATATTGACGTATTTAACGTACAGTAAAAAGCTTAGTCCACCACACGGGACAAACAGAAAAATTAAAGAAAAAATGAACTAAAATAAATCGAGAAGCATGATAAGTCCAGTTCGGTCCCATGATCAGTAAATCTGCATTATATGCATTACAAATCTGCAGGAGATAAGATGCCACCCTGCCGTCTGATGCCACTACACACAGAAACGCTATCTGACAGAGCACCATTCCACTCAAGACACTGCACGTACCAGTTAACAATACATCGTGTTTCATGAAAAACAACCCATTTGATTATTTTGCACGACTCTTGCAAATATCGACCGATTTGTTAGCAGCGACGTAAGAAGTATGTTAGTAAATGTGCCGCTACAGCAACGGGATTCAGCACTGAAGATCAATATTTAAGTAAATGCTCGTAAATAAATAAAAAAATATGAAGCAAATCGCTTTATTAAGATTTTCTGACAGGAAAGAGTTTTAGCCAATTAAACACTTAACAGTGATAAGGACAGTACTGGCATCATTGACTCAGGTCCGGGTTGTGATCGACCACACACTGTCCATCCGACAGTACTGGCATCATTGACTCAGGTCCGGGCTGTGATCGACCACACACTGTCCATCCGACAGTACTGGCATCATTGACTCAGGTCCGGGTTGTGATCGACCACACACTGTCCATCCATTTGCAAAGATTAGCAAAGCTAAATATCTCGCACTGATTTTATTGATCAGTGTCTTTAGCCTATCAAGTCTTCATTTCACCTTTAATTTACCTTTAACGTGATTAATACAAATTGGCATTCTGGGTAACCCCCAGGGCGATTTACCCCAAAGTAACATCGTATCAGCGTATTATACTCGTGATTATTCCCCTAATTTTGGTGAACGTAGCTTTTGTGGTTTTCAAAAAAATCGCTAAAATTTGTACGGAGAAAAATGCGAATGGAACGACAACCGAAACTGGACTCCGTCTGCGACGGGACCAGTAATAAACGGTGTTTATATAAAACACTGTACGACCAAAGTTAAACAATACAACTGAAACTTGTGGTGGTGTTTCAGTATTAATAATAATAATATTCATCGTTTTACTACACCTAATCGCATTTACGGATAGAATAGCCTACTTGGGACGACAGGGTAACTAACACGTAATGGTCTATGTCCGTAAAGGTTTGTGGCCGTAATGGTTCACTCAGCCTAGCTTACACTATCAACTTCTTTGCAGTTCGGTTAATACTGGTTCTTGTTGTTCGTAAGTCACGAATACTCGTACATCGTTAGGTTGTGTTGATATCGCGTTGGGGTAAAGTCTGCTAATAGTGGCGTAACTGCGCAGTCATTGAGTGGTGGTGGTCCGTACCACAGATTCCTTCGCTGACGACAAAAACCGCACGTTTGCACCGGAGAGTTCATGTAAAGCGTTTTAGCTGATTTTCTGTGAGCACGTGTATGTTGCTCGACTGCTCAAGTCATTGCCGTATAGTATCGTTGTTCACGTGCAACTCTACGTTCGTGATCACCTTCAAAGCACGCAGAGCGTTTCGGCATGTTCAGTCTACGACCGGCTTTGATACCTTGATATTTTAAAGCTTCAAACGCCGGTCATTACCGTACTGCAGGTTTCGTGTTCGTGGACAATGGACGTAGGCAATATGCCTCCAGTTCCTCGTCTTGACAGCCAGCAACAGAAAATCTGCAATGAGATGCATAGCAAGTATGGCCGTCACGGGGATTGGAACATCGCGGTCTTCACTTTACATCTTCACAAGAAAAAGTTCAGTTTTCCATCGGCGAGTGACACGGACAACGCTTAGGCACTATATTACGCGTATACCTCACTGTTCGACAAATTTTATGCGGCTATGTAAAATAAAATAACGAACTGCACTTGTTTCATACTACTTGTTGGGTGAGAAAACAAAACAAAACAAAAAAACAATATTTGTGTCGGCAGCGAATAAGCAGATGAATGGCGCTATTGCGAGCAAGTTAAAAGTCACAGGACGTGACCCACAAGGCCAAGCGCGAAGAGATCCAAGAAAAGTCGTCTTGTTCAAATCGATAAAGCTTTTAACAAATCAGCTAGCTGGGATCGATCTGTTCGCGTTTTGGAAAGGCTCTAGTAAAACGTTGTGTACGTGAGACCTATTGAATCACAGATAACTACTTTATAACCCCCCCCCCCGGTTTCTACCGGCGGGAGAGTACGGTTTTTGGGCGCCACACATGCGGCTCTGTGGGTCCGTCTGTCCCTCCCTCAAAACGGTCCACGTGAAGACCACAACGTTTCAACTCCGGTGGAGGACATGGCGCCATACCTCACTAATTCCCCCGGCATTGCAATGGCGTCACCAGCCATCGGGCACCGGTGCAAATTCCCTCCCCCTGGAGCTTGCGCATACACTAATTTGGCTATTTCTATTTACGTAGTAGACTGCTGATGCACACCACACAGTTTTCTGTTCCAGCCACAGATTCACAGTGACTTAAGTTGGCTTAACGCCAGTTTATTAGATTTATGTAAAAGTTGTGATTTCTGCCTGATTTCATGAATACGCACGCTGTTCCCCCCTCGCGCAAAATTCTGGTGACGCCATTGTTCCCGGCGCTGTCCTGGCCAGACCGGCCTATTACTGGTACGAAGAATATTTAATATGAACATTTCTGATAGCCTACACTGCAGTCTGGATGCTACCTTTCAGATGCAAGAAGCGAAACAACGCAAAACAACAATAACATCGTATACAAGAGAAAGACGAACTTTTTAGCCAAGCTAAAATGTTATGACACTGTGTTAACTGCATTGTTCTCGAATGTAATTTCTATGAGATTGTCCGGTCTGCAACTCAATTATGCATACACTTGATCTGAGCTTGATATTGTACATTATTTATCTAATTTAGCTTTTTTAATTATAGTTAAGTATAATTAAGATTTTCCTACTATTCACTGTTCCTACCATTATTGGAAGAAGACGTTGGCCTATCTGTTGGTGCTGCCTGGATCGCGGGCCAGGATCGTTCGATGTGGAGGACGCTACGACCCTCAGCTGGTCAAGCGCAGCAGTGAGTGAGTGAGTACCATTATTGGTGAAAAAAGATGATTATTATTGCAACTGTAACTATAGATGCACGGGGCCTGGAACAGTCTTCCTATCCCGTCGAATACTAAGTCTCGTTTATTTCGGCAATCATACCATGACATTGTTTTATTGTTTTCTGTCGCCATATTGGTTCTTGCACTTACCTTTAAAAATTCTGAAGTTACGACAGTCGCCGGTGGAATATACGCCACTGATAACTTACATAACAGCGGTGGCGGTGCGTCGCGGGCACGTCGAATCAAGGCCACGAGATATGGCGGTGAGTGACGAAGAAACAGGCTGCGTTAGACGAGTGGCTCGGCGTACACGACTTGCATCCATTGCATACGACGACAACGACGATGACGACAACAACGAGCTGGACACAGAGACATTGCTACACGACTGACTGGTCGCACGACGTAGCGTCGCGTCTAGTCGCGATCGACCGTCGACTACGACGCACAGGCGCTGCGTGCCTCGGTTCGGCGCTGAGATGACGACGATGCTCGTAGCTAACAAGATGCCTGCTGCTGCTGCTGCTGCTGCGTGGCGGTGCGTTCTCTATCCGCACTAGGTCGTACAGTGCCGACTGACACTGCTCAGTCTCTCTCTCTCTCTACTGCTGCTGCAGACGTTTATGACAATGACGATGTCGGTGACGGTGATTCCGGGCCACCATCGTCTGCCTACGTCGCATCTTCGTGCCATCGCCGTCGAACTTCGTCGTCGTTGGGTTTTTTTCAGGGACATCAGCTAGCGCGCCGTGCGATTGCTTTCAGCATTGCCAAATTGAAGCAGTTCGTTGTAGACAAAATGACCTGGTCACGTCGAACCACGCTTTATGAACACACTGCCGAACAAGGTGAAAATAATACACTATTACGAAATATTATCATCCCGGCCAGCAACAGCCGTACCAGAGAGATTGAACTGAAACGTGTGGGTCCAGGCGAATAACTTGAAGCTGCATGGACAGAGCCAAGTCGCTGGAAATAATTATTAAGAAAAGTAGACGCAAGCTCGAGGACTGTGCCACCGACAATATCTCACGTACGGCGTCGGTCAGAACGCCAGACGTCACTGCCACCAACCATCTGTCAGTCCTGCAGTGATCATGTACGTGACGTCGTCAGCAAGTGTGCTCAGTCTATACACGCCTCAACGTTCTTGGCTATCACGGCATCAGTGACGACCCGCTGACGAGACTGTCGTTCTCGCCCGCCAAGTTGCTGTACCGGTACGCGTAGCCCGCTTCACAACATCGGATGACGAGAGACGACCGAAAAGTTGGTTCGACGAGGAGTGCCGCTAAATCTACACGAGGACAAAGAGCCAACAATAGCACCACTCGTCAACGAGCTGGAACACAAACTGTTCCTAAAGATACTCGACGATGTCAGCCATGTCATCCACCACCTCCTTCCTCCACGAGTGACAGCACTTACAACCTGAGACAAAGACGCCATCAAAGACTAATGACTGCTAAGGCTCATGAGAGAAACTTTATTTCACCATAAGCAATGGTCATGAAAATACAGTAAATAATAAATATAAAAACAAGCAAAAACATCGTCACACAAATAGAACAATATAGCTAACTTCTAACGTTAATCAGACGGCATGAGTTGCACAATAACTCTACAAAAATTACGTGGAAACACCTTACAACTGTCGTCATGTAACTTCTAGAATAGACGGCCAATGCCTCTGGGATCATGCCATTTAGTTCGCCAGGTGGCAGCACCCTGCAACCGGGCCCGGGGTTAGATTGATGTCCTTGGCCCCGCTTGTAACGACTGTTGTGAGCTACTAACAGTGCCTTAAACTACCCACGCACTTACTTACTTCAGCATTTTACACAGACCTGTGCGTACGAGAAGATCAGCTGTCGGAGAAAGACTGCGTACGTCTTCGTTTCGTGTCATTGAATATTTGGCTAAGTCACTCAAAGTCATTTAAGGTCATTGAAACTGGTACCACTCGAAAGCTCGGGTACGGTTTCCTGTTCGCCTTCCATAGTAGAAAATCGCGATTTTTTTCATACACCCTTGCATTCGACGCCCCCGTTAGGAGGTCCCCGTCTGAATACTCCATATCCTTTGGTGTGGACAAACTAGAGCGGTGTGGCTACCCGATGGTGATAACAGTTTGGAGCTATGTTTAGCCGTTTCCATAGAATACCGGCGTCTGGCAGACAGACAGACAGACGGACAACAACGGCATAGTCACTCCGCGCTATGCATAGGATCGTGCGTTAAAAATCGATTTGACGAGGTAAACATCGTAACAGCACTAATAGTAAAACAAAACAATCAACATATGTCTTTTCACTGCAAAGCAAATGCATTTTGAACGAACAATTGCAGATCTTACACTTCAGGACGGTTTTCTCTAATATTTTAAAAGTTTGTTTAACCTTTAACGTTTTTACAGCGTCGCTGAACTCTAGAAACACGATGTGCGTTTTTTTGCGTACGTCGTCGTTCTGTATCTTTTGCTTTTTTAATATTATTTCTCAGTATGTTGTACAATTTCATTAATTGCCGCGCGATGCTATGCAAGCGGGGCCTATGCCGTTATGCCGTGTCTGTCCGTCAGTCCGTCTGTCTGTCTATCACGTTCGTGGATTCTTCAATTTTTTCACTGTCGGGAAGCCACGCCATTCTAGTTTTTTTCGCACGAAACGTCATGGCAGTATTCGGACGGGAACCCGGCTAACGGGGCGTCGAATAGTAGTAGTAGCAGTAGCTCAGACAGAATTATTTCTCAGTATGTTGTACAATTTCATTAATTGCCGCGCCATGCTATGCAAGCGGGGCCTATGCCGTTATGCCGTGTCTGTCCGTCAGTCCGTCCGTCTGTCTATCTGTCGGTCCGTCCGGCACGTTCGTGGATTCTTCAATTTTTTCACTCTCGGGAAGCCACGCCATTCTAGTTTTTTTCGCACGAAACGCCATGGCAGTATTCGGACGGGAACCCGGCTAACGGGGGCGTCGAATAGTAGTAGTAGCAGTAGCTCAAAGTAATTTATTTCTAACGCGCCGTAGCGTGTTTACGTCAACCGTTACAAGGGCGCGATCTCCGCAAACATGCATATCAGTGTCAACCTAGTATAATGCTTATTATAGTGCTAGTCAATGCAGAAGCGCGTTGCATTAAGCTGCGTCCCCGTAAGAGCGCTCCTCCGCACCCACGGGCTTGAATCCACTCTCATGCAACGCTGCGCCCACGGGAGCGCCCCCGTGGGAGCAC
>Ga0209149_1001427_pt1 | contig 12072 bp, 5 predicted proteins | sample WorMetTyACAVOLI2_FD_187423 | JGI IMG/M metagenome (GOLD analysis project Ga0209149, IMG submission 187423) | Marine gutless worms symbiont microbial communities from Max Planck institute for Marine Microbiology, Germany - Olavius algarvensis... ... | reverse complement strand
CCGTCGTGCGATGTCTCTGTCACGTTCGTGTATTGTGTCGAAACGGCTAAAGATACAGCCATCGTTGCTATGGAATGCAAATATGAAACGGTATCCAAGCTTTCGAACGGCACTATTTTCAATGACCTTGAATGACCTCTAACGCAGATTTAAAGGTCACACCGCTATTCGACGCTGAATATGTCAGTAACGGTACAAGATAGACGCATATTTAGGCCGACGATGGATAACCAGTAAGACTTTACACACGCCCTATTCATCGGTGTAATATCGAATGACTTTGCACGACCTTGAGTGACTTAGCAAAATTTTTAGCGACACGAAACATATCGCGCGGCCTCTCCGCGACAGCTGAGCGTCTTGTTCTGTGGGCAGGTGCGTCTGGACACGAGCCTCGTCAGTCGAACTCTGCTTGTCGATCTCATCCACGCCGAGATCAATCGCATCTACTACGTTCTGCTGGCGATGCTGACCGACGTCCACGTTGAGACCACCAGCGACTACTGGATGCAGTTCGGCATGACCGGCGTCAGCCTCATCTATCCGACCACCCAGGTCGTCAACGGAATCACCGTAACGCTCGCCGACTATGCCATCCAGCCGGCCTCCAACGTCGTCACTCACTGGGATGATCTCGTCGACGAAATCAAGGTTTATTCAGTTATATACTTACTCTGTGCTCATCCACTATGACCTTGTGATGCGTTACAAAATTGTCTTTAACATCGTATAGTTGGAATTTAGAGACTTCTCTGTTTTTTAATAAATATTCATCTACACGTGTGTCGTCCATACTCCATACAAATTATATGTAAACCACTGTCGTACTAAAGTTAGAAAGCATTTTTGCCTGTCGTGTAGTCAACGCATGGAACAGTCTGCCAGCTGACGTAACCGAATTTGAATCTTTGAGTCGATTTCGACGTTCACTGCATAAAATTGATTTTACTGCATTTTTAATTGTTAAATAATACTAGTTACTATTCCTTGTACTGTTCTTACAAATGTTATGGAATTACTAATGACGGCAGCTATGAGTGTATTGTTGTGAACCTTGCTGTCCGGTTCTGATTGCTTTTATTACTGTACTCTATTATATGTTATTTAATAAATGATGATGATGATGATGATGATGATGATGATGATGATGAAGATGACGATGACGATGAAGATGATGATGATGATCATGCTACAGGCGTATTCGCTAATATACCTGTAAGCGAGTAAGTCTAGCCGAGCCGCTAATACGGCTTGTAATGCGTAACAACAATAATGCTTTATTATTAGACTCTGCAGTTGTATTAAGACGCCACGAAGGACAACTATAACCGATCAACAAGCTGCCATGCAGGACAGAAGTACATAACAGAACACTAAGCTTTGTAAGTTATAATTTTAAAAAAATGCTGCTACCAAACGTGAGGTGCACGTACCTGTTGTTGTACACTGCAGCCTACGTCTGCTGGTGATTCAATTAGCCGTTAATGAACGACAAGGTATACAATTTCAGTAGGCGTTGCACAAACTACCATCATTTGTAACTAGTTAAACGAACACAATGACGCTTCTATTTACGACGACCGTGCTGTTTAACGCAGCAGTTAATTATTGCTAGTTAACCCTTTTTGCCACATCGAATAATATGAAGTTGGTACCCCTTGGGGTGGGCTGATACATTTGGTATAGCGAGGAGGAGACTGGGCGGGGCCGCAGTCCTCCAAGGCCCCTCCTCGCTGTACCAAATGTAACAGCCCACCCGTGAACGGCCAGTGTATACTAGTCACCGTAGTTACTGCAGCGTTGCTCTGCGGTTTTAATGTGCCCATTAAAGGGTTAATTGTTGTCAGCAAACCAATCAATTCTAATTTCTCCGCAGAAAGAGACTTCGCTCAGTTATCATGCACACGATTTAATCGATGTGAAACAATCGATGCACGACTTGATTTTTAGCCGAACGTCGCTTTCGGCTATTATCGTCGCAATTCCGTCTGTCTGTCGTCTGTAATGTTGATGCCCCTGCTCACAGGGTCGAACTTTTCGACAATATTTTGCACCACACTGTAGCCTAACCATCTGGCTCGGTTTTGAACAAAATAGCGCGAAAATATTCGCAACTTTTTTCGCGGGGCGTTGTTATGTACAAGGGTGTATGAAAAATAGCGATTTTCGACTAATATCTCGCTTATCTCGGCAATGATACAAGGCATGGCCATAGTTACAATGGAATGCGAATAGCTACGGACGCCTCTGGTGTCAGAAATACTTCGACAGTTGCGTCCGAATTCGGGTATAGGCCTACGTCGACGTGGCAATTACAACAGGCAAAACACGCTTATTTTTGGAATTTTTGTATGACTGACAAAATTGTGTTCGTTAGGATTTACAGTTACAGACTAGTCTTGTTGTAGTGCACCTACTACGATAAGAACGATATAGTAATAGTATTGAATGTCAGCGAGCGAGAGCGAGAGCGACTTAATGCATCGATGCTGTCCATCTGTTCGTTCTCCGTTCGTCTGTTTGTTCGTCTGTCCGTTTGTCTGTCGCCAAAATGCGTACAAAACGCTACTTTCTCAAAACTAAGCAGTTTAGAGCTATGGTCTCTATCGATAACCTATAGGAAGTATAACATGGGGTTTTTCAAAAACCCATTATTGGACCCCTAAAATGACAAGATGGCGGATATTCGCCATCGTGAAAATCGTCAAATCGCAATATCTCGACGAAAAAATCTGATTTCGATGACATTTGGTACGCAGATGCTCATTTGGAACTCGATGACAGTCAGTGACCAAATATTTTTTTAAAAATTCAAGATTGCGGACGGCCGCCATTTAAAAAAACTTTTTTGGCAATAACTCTGCAGCCGATTGCCCAATTTCAGTAAAATTTTGTGTGAGGAAGCAGTATGAGACAGATGCCGGTGTTCGACAGAACTATTTTTGCTAGCATCAAGTGCGGTTTTAGCCGTCATGCGGTGTCTGTCCGTCTGTCTGTCCTTTCTTCCGTCAAAACGAATAAAGATATCTTCAAAACGTTTTCACCGTCGGGTAGCCACACCATTCTAGTTTTTCCATACCAAACGTTATGGCGATATTCCGACGGGGACCCCCCGTAACAGGGGCGTCGTATGCAGGTGAGGTAGGCAGAAATCGCGATTCTGAGCCAATACCTGGCTCTATGGCGTGTGAACGCGAAGTGCAATATACTCAGCCGCGACAGACCGGCGAGTTGATGACACTAGTCGCTGCAGTGGTGAGCGACGGACTTTGTTTTTGACGGGAGACAATGACGAAGTGTATGACAAGAAGCCTCAGTGTTACGCCGAAGACAACAAAATGGCATTTAAAATTGTACACAGTGGTATTATTATCTGAAGCTGAAATAACAATAATAAAAGACTGCGCTCGAGGTATTACACTGTTGAAGCTATAACTGCTGGCGGACATAAGGCATCGCGCGGCCTCTGTGCAACGCAACAGCAGAGCTACTTGTTGTATTCCTAATGCAGTTTGAGCTTCGGCAAGCGGCGCCTTTCGTATCGTCCTCGATACACTTGTTTTTTATTTGAAATGCCAAGTTGTTTAATTAAGAGAGAAGCTGACTAGTTTCTGCTAAAAAGTAGTTGTGCGGAGAATCATTTTGCATATTGTGCTGTTTTATTTAAGATTGTTGTTTTTTAATTAAATCAATCTATAGTGGATAAAGTTAATTATTTGGCTTCAAAATATTTATGTAGCATTAGCTGTGTCGCCTGTGGACCTCTAATTTGTGAATCATATTCTATGGGGTGGATGATAATTTGCATTTATTGACAGAATGTTGAGAGCGGTCTGAAGCTGCAGACCGATTCCTTGTCGTCTGCAATAGACTACATCAAGACATACATGACTGGATATGTTGCCGGCAACGAACTCAGTGCTGACTTCTATGCGTTAGTTTCCGTGCTTGTTATGCGGCCCTCACTCTAGAAGGTAGAATTATGCATTGCTCTCCGTCCGTCCATCTGTCTCGAAAACGAGAAGTCTCAAAAAGTTCAAAATTGGTAAATAGGATCTCCGTGACAAATGTAACCGGTAACTCCATTTTAAGCCAAAAAGTCAGATCAAGGTCGCGAGATCTTACACTGTCCCGGCATGAAACGAGATGCGCTATAACAAATGAACGGATGGTCGTACGCTCCTCAATTTGGTGAAAATATTGGCCACTAAATGCCACTTACAGTTACCGTCGACTTGCATGGTTCTGTGCAATAATTTTGAAATTATAGTGCGATAAAATAGTTCTTTTTCCATATATCTTGTCAGCAGTATCAGTGGACCAAAGTTTGGCAGGCAAATTGTACAGATTAATACACTTGGCAGTCGTTGCAAGCTGACTACATTATTAGAGACCGTCATTCTGTGTTCTGTGTTTTGTGTATAAACTGAATGCCGTTGTTGACTGTGTATGTTTGCAGGAAGAACTTCCTGCAGGTGGATCTGTTCTACAAAGAACTAACGCAGAGCAGTGTATCTCAGAAAGCTGCCTATACCTTCGAAAATCTACTCGGTTTGTTAATATAATATTACGGAAACCACGATTGTTCGGTTTAATAAGTACAGTAACAAAAATTACAAATGAATTTGGTGAAATCTGCGCGTTTCAAATACATTCACCAGATGTCAGCACAACTACACACCAGTAGCAAAACGCCTACTGCACAAGCATTAAAGACTGCACAAGACCAGTTTTCTTTATCCGCTACCAAGATATTGTCACGCTAAGAAATTCAAGATGGCCGCCATCTGCCAGCTTCATTTGTTCAGAGGAGTCGTAGTACCACCCACGAAGGCCCATTACGGTGGCTATCACCTGTAAAAATTTCGTTGTTATCACTAACCCTTAGTATTTAAAAAGTTATAAGGATTTGTTTTTTGTCTTTCAGGCTTAAAAATCCTACTCATAGCCCAAATTTCAGTTTTTGGTAGTTGGACTCCCTAAATGTACAGGTACATCGTCCCGACCACCCAAACGCAGATCCTTACGCAGAACACGTTTTCAGCCCTCGTTACTCCAGATGATGCGCCCCGTAGTTGCACTGTATACGCATGCTCCAGGTATTTTCCACAGGCGAAAATCGGGACAACTTTGGGGGTCCCCGGCTCACCACATAGGCTACATCGCAGGAAAACCCCAGTAGCAAAAAGCACCCCCTATGGCCCTAGAATAACGGAAGCATTATGCAGTGTAACACCTGGACAGTAGTCTGGTCACCGGAAGGTACATTTCAGGCATTTTCTATTGGAAAAAAATAAGCAAAAATACGAAAATTGGGGAAATTTGACATCCCATGCTCACGCCTACGGCTTTCGCCCCAAGGGATTATCGTAACCGTAGCCGTAACCCTAACCCTAACCTTAAAGAGTCTAATCTCACCCTAATCCTACCCAAATTTGACCCCGCTCGTGACCATCAGGTGACGTATAGGAGATCACCATGCCAAGTTTGGTAACGTTCCCATCAGAGACGGCTGGCACCGTCTATGCTATTATCGATTACTGGACTGTTTTCATGATCATTGGTTTCTATTTTATTTAGTTTTTTTTTCATCAAATTCCTGTTTTGTTTTCGTGCGATAGACCAAGCTGGCCGCATATCGTCAGTCATTGACAGCACGTTAAACAACTGATATCGTATGGTTGGTTGCGTGGCACCGTGGTAGAACTTTCCCTGTCCTGCGCTCGACATGCAGCTGACGGGTGACCACTTAATGTGGGTAAACCGTCCGCTATAGGGCAGCCAACCAGGTCAACTCAGCCTTTCATCCTTTCGGGGTAGATAAATGAGTAGTAGGCTGCAGTTAGATGTCCGCAGCCTTATTCTGGGGAGGCGCCATCTGGTGAACGCTTACAAGGTAAAGGCAGGTACGGTGTAATTTGCAGGTAAAACTGTGTGATATGTACACTCTTTGTTCAGAAATCACACCCACTTTTGTTTACTTGCATAATTCTTAGAAAAAGTAACTAGTTAATGAAATGCTGATTCTAACGGCACAAAAATAATTTGTATTCTTCTTAAATGTTCTTTGCTAGCAGCGATGCAAACCGGATATCATTAAAAGTGTTGTTACAGCAATAAGATTTATCGTTGGAGATCACATTATTATTAAATGCTCGTGAATAAATAAAAAGTATGAAGCAAACCACTTTCTGAAGATGTTACCTGACACAGGATAGAGTTTTCATGGGTTAAAACATTTGTCGGAGAAAGTGTGAAGCAGTGGCATCACTGACTCGTGTTCGGGTTGTGGTCGACCACACAATGCCCACCCCACTGCAAAGATCAACAAAGTTAAAGATCTCGCACTGATATTTTTTGATCACTGACTTTGCTCTACACTACTACTAATACTACTACCATCAAAACTTCAACTTCTGTCAAAATCATCTTGAGCAAGCGTTTTTCTACGTATTTTTTCACTCACATCCATTTAATCAGATGTTTATCGTCAATGATAAATCTCATTGCTGTAACAACACTTTTACTGACGTCCAGTTTATATCGCTGCTAGCAAAGAATACTTAAGAATAATACAAATTATTTTTAGGCTGTTAAAATCGCCGTTCCATTAGCTATTTTGTCTGAAATTTCTATTCAAATTGGTTACTTCTTCTAAGAGTTATGCAAGAAAACATAAGTGGGTTTTTTCTGAACACAGTGTACCTGAGCGCCTTGAGTGTGAGGTACTACAATAATGGCGCTACACTTACCTTATCGTGTCGTATTTATTTATTTCCTGACTCACATGTTCGTGTTCAGGTGAGTTGGGCGGCTTCATCGGTCTGCTGCTCGGCGCCAGCGTTCTGACAATCTTCGAGATCATCGACCTGTTCGTCTACAACGCTTTCGCCAAGTACTGCTGCCGCCGCGTGGCCCCCAAGAAAGCATGGGCCTAGCTGACAACGGCCTGCCGATCAATTCTTCAAATTGCCGCCACATCCTTTACAAGTGGCCTTGCTGCCACAGAGAGGCCGCGCGATGCTTCGTGTCTGTCAGTAGTTAGCTTCAATAGTAAAATACGTCGAGTGCAATCTTCTATTATTAGTTACTTCGGCTTCAGATTCACCGCTGCGTACAGTTACATTCTGTTCTGTTCGCTTCTCTTCGTCGTGGTCGTGCGCGCTGGTTGTGATGTGATGCACAAAGATTCACTGATGCGTCGCCATCTGTGCGGTAAACTGCACGGTGGACCGTCGCAGTTGTTCGTGCTAGCAGCCATCGATCGATAGCCAGATATTCGTCCATGATGGCGATTTGTGCCTACCCCATCTGCATTATTCGCCCCCGTTAGGGGCGTCCCCGTTGGAATATTGTCCTGACGTTTGTTCAGTAAAACTAGAATGGTTTGGCTACCCGATAGTTAAAAATTTTGAATATATGATTACTCATTTTTTTTACAGAATTCACGAACCTGACAGACAGACGGACAGACAGACGGACACCGCATGACGGCATAGGTCGCACTTGTATAGCGTCGCGCGGCAATAAACTGGGCACCGCGTCGCGCTTTAGCACAAAGCGGTATTACCGAGCTTATACGTCTCCTTCTTTTCTTTTTTTCTTCAGAACACTTTCTGAAACGACCGCTAAACCCATCATCGCCAAACCGGAGCACAAGATGTATGCCTAGTGTGCTTAGAAAAAGACGTCGAGAATTTTCAGTGTCGTATACGTCCCCTATTAAATTTTAGGGGTCAAAACAACCCCTTTTTGGCAGCGGCCCGTCTGTCGGCGGTCTTTGTGCAGAAATGGGGCAACTACTCAAAATTTCAAAACAAACGCCCTGAGGAGATAGCTTGACTATCTGTACTGAATCTGTACTGAAGATTATGGACGCAGGCTACTGCCTTTATGTCCACATCTTTATGAAAAACATTATATCACTATATTCACCTCCAGTTTGGTGAAGTTTCGTCCAGCCACTTCTGAGAAACGTTCTGTCAGTTTTACCACTTTTTGGTTACTGCGGCGCGGTGCCTAAACAATCGCGTCCTACGCCGTCAATCTAGTTATGTTTAGACCTGTTGTCGATAACAAAAATGTAATAAATTTTATCTGATGTCTCTGATAGTTAGGTAATGAGAACTAGTGTTGAGAAAAACGTACTAGGTCACATCAAAAAAATGAGGCAATTTTGTTTGATTGTTCCATTGTTAAAAAGTCTAAGTCACTGAAGCCAAAAACTGATCGAAAAGTAGACCAAATAAACAACTAAATAAACAATAAGCTAATATTACCGATTTGTATTTAACACGAATCATGCAACTGATTTACGAGTCCAAGTCGTCTAAAGGTTTTTCTGTGTTTTAGTTTCTCCACGTGACCTATTGTTTTGCTGGCCTTTGAACTGACCAGTGGCGGTTATGACCTCCTCGGGACGCCACTGCAGGGATAAGCCCTGCCAAAGCTCCGCTAAAAGTGCGGCACTTTGTTTTACTATTAGCTACCAACGCCGCTCGTCGAAGTCAGTTTCCGATAATAGCAGTAGTTTCTAATGACTGTTTAGACTCAGTAGCGTGATTATTGAGTTCCAGTACAGGGTACAAGGTTCCTGTTATGTATCAGATAGCCTAGCTTTACTTTTGACTGAAGTCTGGCTGAGTTCCTAACACTGAAAGCAAGAACACAGCTATAGTAACGTGTAACAATGACGCCAGTATAAGCTATTGAACGACTATAGTCAAAAATTTTGTTTTTTTTTGCCTTCTGCCGTAATAATTGTTATGGACGGTATCCGCCTAGTTGTCCGAGGGTTCACTTATCTGAAGGTTCACTTGTCCGAGGGTTTGGCCACCTCAAAAACCACAATCAACGCAAACAAGGCAAGCAATGCGAAAAGTCACCGCCTCGTGGGTCGGATAGGGTCAGAGTTCAGGTTAGTGCCAGTTTTGATAATGAACCTTCGGACAAATGAATCCTTGAACAAGTGGACCGTCGGACAACTGGCTATAAATCGTTATGAACAGTGTACAGTGTCGTGAAACATATGCTTATACTTTCTGCAGCTGTAGGCTATTTGTATAACGTATACAAAATATAACTGATGTGTACGTTGGAGTGTGGTTGCATGCGAACTAGATACGTTTGTACAATGTACCTACAGTAGGATACACTACAGTGTATGATTATATAGTCTGCCAATTAGCACCAAATCAAGTGTAGGCCTAGGGGATCGCACCAGCAAGATGATTTGCAAAAATGTAGGCCTATCATCAAGGCGGAATTTGATGGAGGACGCAGCACACATTTGAAAACATGTGCAGTAACTACAACTGCCAATATGTCACCATACTGTTGGCAGGAGACTTGAATAAAACATAAAACATAACATAAAACGTAAACACTGGAAAATATTTTAAAAGCTTAGACGCGCGTTACACACAGACGCACATACACATACACGTAGACAGACAGGCGGAAATGCGATCTCAATAGCGCATCGTACTAAATAACGCTAGCTAATAAGTCTTAATAGTTTCTTAGCAATAGCAATCAATATTAATAAACATGCAAAGTCGAATTTCTTCATTTTCGACGACCGACGAGCCGTCATTGTTTCTAAACTGCAGTTTTGATGTCCGTTTAGATGATAGTTATTGAGAGCTCATCCACCGAACAACCTGAAACATCATAAAGTACGCTCTAGATTCATACACATTTCAGATGTTATTAAGTGCAATTTTTACGCTAAAATGAGAAGACCATAAGTTGTCATCATACAAAGTAGTTACATTTTACTCACCGATCATTATTATTACCGGCAGACCTACGCAAAGCGCAGCCATGTCGGTATTGTTTTTACTCAGTAGTCCAAAAATAGGTTTTTCGCCCCGATAAACGGGAAACTTGGCAGGGGCGACACGTTGCCCGCGGTCCGCTCCCCCGTGCCAACTTCCACGTTTATCGGGGCAAAAATATGGGAATACAGCCTGTACTGTATGGTGGTACGCCACCTGGCGAATCTTAGCGCGTTACGTTGGAATTGCTGCTGGACTTACAGCTTACAGAATCGCTGACAGACAAAAAAAACATCACACTTTTTCGTCTACAGCCGGCGCGCGACCCAGGATCCCCACCACACTTGGCATGGTAATAAAGGAGGTCCGTCCCATGTTTGCAACCCCCCCCCCCTATTTTTTTTGATCCGAGCAGTAGTTTCGCCGCTAGGGGCTATTGAAAATTTGTGGGAAAATGCCCCCACCGCGGAAAAATGCTTATAACTTGAGTGTTTGTCCCTCGAAAGCGACCAAACTAAAAACTTAAAAGCTACCTATAGACGCGTACAAATGCTGAGAATTTCGTAAAAATATTGCAAACTAGTCGCCCTGGGGTACAAATTTCTGGCCAAAATTCGAAATTTTGACAGTTTTGGGGGCTGTATTCCCACATTTTTGCCCCGATAAACGTGAAAGTTGACACGGGGGAGCGGACCTGCAGTCCGCTCCCCCGTGTCAACTATCACGTTTATCGGGGCAACGTGTCGCCCCTGCGGGGCGAAAAACCCATTTTTGGACCAGTGAGTAAAACAATACCGGCATGGCTGCCTGCCGGTAAAAATCTTATTAACGTTTTTCGCCTCTGAGTTACGAATCCCTCAACGACACAAGATTTAGTTACAATCGCTTCTGTACGTGGCCTGCTGGTGTTGCATTGCCTTCGGGAGGTGATGCATATTGATTTCTAGTTTGTTTTTTGTTTGTTTGTCTGTTTTTTTGTCACGCTTTGGAATGACGAAGTTTGTGATAACGGAAACGATATGAAGCAGTATAATTTTCAAAACAATTATGGTGTCATTGCATAGAGGAAGGTTTGTAGTTGTGCACGTATGTTCAAGTTTTCCTATCGACCCCCAGAATTTTTCCCAAGGGGAAAATTTTTACCAAAAATTACCATTTTTGGCGATTTTTGGTGCCGTACGGCCAGTTTTAAAGCTACAACATTGAAATTTCGCACGACAGTGCGGTCCTGGGGCTCCCTCCCCCAGGCAAAATTTTGTAAATATCGCCTAAGGGAATATGCCACTTTGGGGAAATGTATACCACAAATTAGCAATTTTGGCGATTTTTTGGGCCGTAAGCCCACATTTACTAAGCCAAAACGGTAAAATTTGGCGTGAGGGTGTGAACCTGGGAGACCCTCCCCATGCCAAATTTTTGGAAAAAAAATCACTTAAGGGGATATACCCCTTTGGGGCAAATTAATACCAAAAATTACCGATTTCGGTGATTATGCGGGCTTAAGTCCAGCAATATGCGATTTCAACGCAACTCGTTAAGATTCGCCAGGTGGCGTACCACCATACAGGACTTTCCTTACGTTCACGGATTGAATTTTACGAACCGGCTTAAGTTAAAAGTAAAACTGAACTGTTTAAATCTTGGTACTTGTAACTATTTTGGCGCCACCGCAGCGCTCCAGATTCGCTTGCGAATTGACATGTAGGGCGCGTTACAAATTTATTGTAAGCTTTTAACATCGTCGAGAACAATCGAATGCCGTAGAAATTGAGATTAATCAGCTGATTGTTTGTTGTAAACAACATATCGTAACTAACAACTAGCATTGCACTGAGAAACAAGTTGTGCGGCTAGGTCGCCGGCTCGCCGCCACAATATGCCCCCGCCCCGTGACCTTAGCGGGGGCATAATAATGGACTTCAACCAAAATGCTGAGAATCAATGCATTTGTCATCCGGAGATCCAGATTTATATAAATATTTTCAAGTTTCAAACAGGTGTTTTATGTTACAATAAAGAGATATATCATAAATTGGTAATATCATCTTTATTTCACGAAATCAAACTCAGTATATATTTATACAGCAGAATTTACAGGAAAATGATTACTCTGTATTATTATAAGCATTGCAGTATTAAGTAATATTTTAATGACGTTATATCTGTAGCCGTTCGCCAGGTGGCAGCTCTGTTGGTGCTCGCCACAATATGCCGCCGCCCCGTGACCTTGACTTTTGGTGTTTTATGTTACAATAAAGAGATATAACATAAATTGGTAATATCATCTGTATTT
>Ga0209149_1001425_pt1 | contig 12073 bp, 11 predicted proteins | sample WorMetTyACAVOLI2_FD_187423 | JGI IMG/M metagenome (GOLD analysis project Ga0209149, IMG submission 187423) | Marine gutless worms symbiont microbial communities from Max Planck institute for Marine Microbiology, Germany - Olavius algarvensis... ... | reverse complement strand
CCCTGCAACTTCTGATATACAACTGAACGTTTGCGAGATAAATAAATGAGATCATACACATAACAACTATACAAACACATGAAGCCTCGACTACAGTGTAAATATTCTGCATTGTCATTACTGTAGTTGGTTATTTGAAAGCAGTAAGTTTACGAGTGCTAATAATGCGCCCTGATTCTTTATAGACGTCGGCGCTTTATAAATCATTTACTTACTTACTTAATGTAGTGTGTTTTATACTTAAATATAACACTCAACTACATACTCTCGACATATTACGTATATCACTGGAAGATGGCACACCATATCATATCAGTATCATGGAAAGCCCAAGCCATATCACGCAAATATCGTAAATGCTGTTTGAATGACAACTATCTAAGAGTACATACTAAATGTATTAGTCTTAAAATCGGCGGAATAAATATGATGACGATAAAGAAGTCTATGCTAACAAGTATATGTAGATGATCATGAAATAACAAGTATTGATACAATAACAATGAAAGCATCTGATAAAACAACTAACGATTGAAATATTAATAAAATTTTAAGGCAAACATCACAATGCACAGAAGCACACAAGCTAAAAAGCAACTGAAGCCATCAATCAATGCTTGACTAGGTTGACGACACTAGCTGCACAAGCAGATTATCGTAAAACGATAAAAATTGAATGTGTAAGTTAAGTGGTGTACTCAAGCAGGGTATTGTAGGTTTCTGCCGAGCCTTCATAAGCAGCACATACTGCAGCTCTGCCACTGGTCCCCCAGGCCTTCACCATATCCACCTCACCTTGCCATATATTTTCTCCACCCTTCTTCAACATGACCCACTCAGAGCCAACAACAACTGCCACGCCTACCGCTTGTGGCACCACCAACTTGAAGTCGACAAGATTTTCTTTTGATGTTGGTTGAGTCAGCTTCCTGTCCAGAGGTGCATGCAGGTAGCATCCATCTTTCCATGGAGCATACTGCTGCGGAAAACTTCCCACCGAGTCTGCTGCAATCTTAGTGCAGTCGACAAGGAAGTTGAAAATTCCTGGCAGGCTTTCAGCAGCTTCAGCAGTAAATAGTGCTCCAAATATCTACAACCAATGATAGCCCTGCCATTACAATGACTGCTACTGCAATGTACTGGTAACAGAACAGCAGACTGAGAATGAGTGGCGAGGTGGGGAAAGCTGTTCAAGCGTTCATGAACTACATGTATTCTGCTATGTGTACAATAAACTAGGGCTGTCGAAAGGCGCCATCAAACAACTGAAGTTTGCCTTCAACATGTTGCTGTTTAACACACACGCTACATGCGGCGACCACTGTGAAATTTTGCCATCAAGTGCTGCTTGACAGTTAACATTAAATGAACTTCAATTGTTACAGTTGTTGTTTAACGAATGATTAAAGATAATGACATGAATTGCAGCTAAAACTCCACGTCTTGCGGTATAGTGACCTGACATCACATCACTGTCTCTGACAGAGAGACAGAACTGTCATACATCTGTCTACAGGGTGGGCCAAATTAAACGGGCCCACCTTTAATTTCTGCTTGTAACAACTGAACACATCTATAAAATTAAATGATTTTTGGTATGTGTAAACTACATAAAGCAACAAGTGAGTGACTGTGACATGGTGCTAATTTTATCTTAATGAAAGCGTAGGCACCACATCTATCACCACCACGTCCTATACAGGCTGATAGGCCTAGTTTGCAAAGAAAGTCATGCTGTACTCTAGGAAATACTTAACACATGTCATCTGTAACAACAATCGTTTTACAGTTCAGGCAGCTAGTGAAACATGCGTTCAATGTGTCCGCTATTCTGATCCACGACACAGTGCAGGTAACGTCTCCATTCACCGATGCTCTTATCAATGAAGCACTGTGATAGGCCTAGTGTGCGCCACTCCATCACAGTCAGCTTCTGCAATGTGTCGTGGATCAGAATGGTGTTTCGCTAACTCTGTGTATGCCTACAGTAAAACCATTGTTACAAATTGTGTGTTGCAGTATTTACAGAGTATAGCATGACTTTCTCTGCAAATAATGCCTGTCACTAATTTTTATGACTATCAGAATGTATTAGATGTGCTGACAGAGGTGGCGTCCTCTGGCATGTTACATTTTCATTCAGATAAAATTGGCATCATGTCACTTGTTGCTTTATGTAGTCTGTACATAGGAAAAGTCATTTAATTTTATAAATGCATTCAACTGTTACAAGCAAAAATGAAAGGTGTGCCCGTTCAATTTGGCCCACCCTGTATGTGAGCAGTTACTATCCATGGCCGGACTAAACACAACCTTGTCAAACACAAAAGTGAAGTTTATGCCCTCTTTCAGGGCAAAGTGGAGTCATCAACTTATGACAAACACTGTTTGAAACTTCGAAGTAATTTAACACTATAAGCAGTACGTGACAAGCTAGTGAAAGTTACAAAGTATGGATGCAACGAAAAAACATAAAGAAAGTCAAAAGGTTCTCCGATGAGGTCGCACACCAGATCGCCTGCAGCATCGTGAGATCCAGACTTGACTACTGTAACTCGCTGTTACTCTGAGAAAACAGTTGACAAAACGCAACTGAACATTGAAATTGATGATTAGTTAACAACTAATATACATGTCCTTGAAAAGCTGTTATTCAAAAACGTTTCTGGAATTACGCCATGAGATACAAGTCTAAATTCCACACAAGAAGTAGCAGTATCATATGCCACAAATGACGGGCAACGGTCTGATATTGGCATTAATTATTTAACTGTGTTAATTTTTAAAATCATGATTAATTCTTTACTTATTTAAATGCAATATTGATAAATAATAACAGTTATAAAACGAATGATGTGAACTGCAACAAGATAACGCAGAAATTATTATCAAAGGAATGTGTTACTGTAAACCTCATAATTCAAGTGCTGATGACCAACATCAGCAGTAAAAGATAAGAGATGGAAACTGTTAGGTAACAGTAGGTTCACTTGTCTCCGATGAGGTCACACACCAGATCGCCTGCAGCATCGCGAGATCCAGACTGGACTACTGTAACTTGCTGTTACTCAACTGTTCCAACAGAAATCTTGACAAGCTGCAGTGCGTGCAGAATAATCTGGCCCATGTCGTTTGCAACTCTAGACGCTTAACACCAGCTGAACCACTGTTGCGGAGTCTGCACTGGTTGTCTGTGCATCAGCGGATTGACTGTAAACTCGCTAATCTCTGTTATCTGGTGATCTCTTTTCATCAGCCAGTCTACCTTGCTCATCTGATCTGCTCATACAGTCAGTCGCGTTCATTACGATCATCAACACAAAGTTTTCTTTCCGTTCCCCCGTACAACATCGACATTGCTGCTCGTCGTTTCTCTGTTGCGGCACCAAGACTCTGGAACTCTACCACTGAGCTATCGGACTGCTCCATCCGTAAACATTTTAAAGAACCGACTTAAGACATTTCTTTTCAGTCTGAGATAGCGACTATGGCGCGTTATAAACTTACTGATTGATTGATTGACTGAATATAACGATAAGCGCTATTCAGTATTGTACATGCACGTAGAAGATGCCAGAAGAAACGTGCCTGAAGTTTGAAAGCGCCGAGCTTCGGCAGACGAACAATGAACTTGACGAGTTGTTCTGACACAGCCTGCTGCAGTACGTACTGACTGCAGTCTTCACCAGATGCAACATTAACCAACTGCGCCGACAGCCGCACTCGTTTTGATGCCACAAACGACAGGGACAGCTCACCAGTGTCGACCACAAGATAAGGGTCTTCGACTTCTGTGACAAGGCCAAGCGACTGGAATCCAGGTTGTGGGCCGAGGTAATTTGGTGGAAGAGCTGGGTATGGCACAGGTGGATCACCCACCAGCTTGTGGCAGATGATCAAGAATTGATATGCATGACGCAGAGACTGGCCGTCAGTTTCAGGATCGTTGGCATAGATTTCCAAGCCATACTCTCCAACACCAGGCATCTACAACACAATGGAATGAAAAGACATTATTTATTTCAATGATGTGCATGGGGCTCAAACATGCCTACCGGTAAGATGAGACTCCTGAAGCACTACAGCAATTTTAGCGATATGTCCTTCCTTACCAATGAGGTCCTAGTGGGAATCAAACACAGATTACATGGATCTAAGGCTATTCCCTAATCAATGAGCCATGGCTAATGTTTACAACACAATAATAAATTTCAGATGTCCTCGTGTAACAAACCAGAAACTCATTTCACATAAAACCTGATATGTAATGTATAATTACTGAATAATTACTATTATGACTGAAAATACTCTGGACAAAATAAAATAATTTATACGACACCATGTACTGATCAAACATACCGGGTGGGCCCAATCATTCAACTGTTTATATCTTTAAAATGCGCAGTTGATTTCTATGACTTGGCACATCGGTATAAGTATAGTCTGGTTTAAAGACCCACGTAATAGTATAACAGTGGTCAACTATGTCACAGCGTAGAGATGAATTTATGCAGCAATTCTCTTTCTGGTAAATTCACGAAAATAAAATTTGATTACTGCAAATAATAATTAATTTGCTGTTCTACTAAACAAGCAATTATTTTACATTGCAGATATAAAACTGCAATGAATTTCCAACTATGTGGAAAGAAAAATTAAGCTGCAACAAGTATTAAATGTTAGCAGCATATTACCTTAACAAGAAAGATAGCAACATTGTTGACAACACGCTGCAAGACGTATGCAGAAAGTTGATCATCACGATAGTCGACACTCTTCAGTCGGGCAGTGAAGCGCAATCCGGGAGAACTTTCCAGTCGGACGTCAACGACGCCATCATCTGGTGCCTCGAGTACCGCCACATCACCATGTAAAGGTCTCAGAGGATATCTACCAGCCGAGTCACCAGGTCCCCAGCTTGTGTGAGCACACGGCGGGTATGGCTGCACCCCATCAGCACTCCTCTCACACACAAGCTGATACTCGCATATTCCAGAGAATGGAGAATCCGTATCATCACGTGACTGTACATATAAAACACACCCACAAGTTTTATCTTCATGTTGTAGATATAGATGAGAGTACAATGACAGTGTCACTTATAGTACAGCATCAGCAATGCTCAGGTATTATACAGTGTACACTGTATATTAAAAAGTATGCTTCTAGATGTTTGGCAAATGTGGACCGATTTTTTAAAATTCTTATACCAACTGATTCATGTACAAATTCTCTAGGCCTATGTATACACCACACAGATTTCCACCTCACCTGCAATATATTGCCACACTACCTTGTGAAATTCAAAAATCTTTTTTTTGAGACACACTGAATTTATTATCAAAGGATCACACAGATATACCTGCAGAGCTGCATACATTGATTCACACAAACCGAAATAATCATAGGCCTACATCACATGTGCAGAGATGTATACACAAATATACCAGTAATGGAAAATGCGGCCGAAAGATTTTTTGTTTTCCGTTCCAATTTGCATTATTGCAGTTGATTTAAAAACCGGGTCTATCGAGTACCAAGCATTACAAGACTGCATCTAAATATCAGTGACGACTGATTCTATATTTACTAATTTATACTCTACACATGGACATACAATGTACTATGGTTTTGGTATCAGGTTCACAGCATTGGCAAGACTCGTGGCACTGAAGAAATTGTTCATACTTTTGTGTCTGTCAGCAAGCAACAGACTTTGTTACCAGCCAAACAGAGATGTCACTACTCTGTGATAAGAAGGCAACTGCTTGTCGCTGACTGTCACCAGTCAAACAAACCAGGACCAGCTGCTTCAGTACTTTGCAATACAAACATTGCAATATACACACAGGCTGCACAACCTTAACGTAGATAACGAGTTGATAGACTCCGGGCTTTGGAGGACGAATGGTGAAATGCGACTCTTGACGTCCAATCGTCTGCTGCATTGCAAACTGGTTGAGATCGACACCATCAAATGTATCGCCCAGCTCGTCACTAGTCAACGTAAATGTAAAAGCAAGCATGCCGGTCTCCTGGCAGTACACAAAGCCACAAGGCACATATGCACTGTTCACAGAACTGTCAATCATACGCCTGTATATACTGTTATCTACAGATATTACTATCATCATCAGTGTCAGCATCACGCTTGAATCAACAAAATTTTTTTACTCAATTAACGTAGAGCCTTAAACGACAATAATTCCCAAGTTAAAAAATCAGTTCATTAAATGTATTTGTTTCTCTATGTTTTGTGTTCTGTGGAATGCAGACATTCCATTTAATATCAACTCCACTTAACATTTTCTCTTTCTTCACGAACCTCTCACTGCTCATCTACTCTACTACCTCGGCCAAGGCAGTGATCTGGGATTCCAATCCGGATTTGTTGCCTTGTCAGCACCAGTCATTTCACAGAGTGTCGTGAAAACAGGCCGGTGACTATGAGAAATGCTAATAAATCCAAAATCCACTACTCCGTAATGGTGAGGGAACCGGAATGCATATCCAGGACCAGATCAAAAAACAAAAGTTAACATTTTTCCAATTGATAGGACAATCTTAACACCAAGTTTCAATGAAATAGGCTGGTTACTGTTGCAGTAATTCTGCACAGACACACAGTTGAATGACAGACAAGCTGACCTGAGCACACAACCTCTGCCTGAGCACACAACCTCTGCCTTAGCAGATGTAATAATCTTCAACAGTCTGCCATTTTGTTGACTTCTGACACCTCTATTGTTCATGTTAAGTTCTACTGTAACTGGTCGTATTATGTGCAATACTCCAAGCACCCCATTCATGAGTCAGTATAAGACTGTGGGTGGTGTAATTATGACAACAATGAGTGTACATAGCGGCAGTTACATTTAACTGAAAATAGTCGCTAGACCACACTACCGGCCAACATTCTATGCCAGCAGCAATTACACCTCTGTATGCAGCTGATTTTAACTGTAAACAAGCTGTGGCAGGCACAGTAAACCTTGTCCCGCGCCACACGGTGCTGCCACAGGCAAATTTAGTGTCATGATCCTAGCGTCACTACCCGTCTCATCTCACAGTTTCACCTTGATGGCTGTAACGTCTTGCTTTACTGCTGCACAATTACAAACAAAGTTACTTACAAATATGGTCAACCCAAAAGAATACCTTGCTACGGCAAGGTAACAGTGAAATAGCCCAAAGACATACCTCAGGAGGTGGACATTTAATGACAATGGTGGCTTGCTGGTCCACATTGACAATAGCGTGGCTGTGACTCGACAGCTCTAAGCTGTACTTGAAGAAAGTGGACTTGACTGGCACAGACTGTTCAAACTCGTCCAGCGAGACAGTCTTCTCGAGCAGCTGGTAACGGCAGTCATGTGGATAGTGAGTTAAAATGAACTGACTTGGATCAGGCATGAAGTAGTACTCATCCAACTCATAGCGGACGATATCAGCTGACACCTGCCAATCAACACAGACATGTCACACCTGCCAATCAACACAGACACCTGCCAATCAACACAGACACGTCACACCTGCCAATCAACACAGACACCTGCCAATCAACACAATCAAATAATGCTGGTAATGACTAGAATACTGTGTTAACTTGTCAACTTTCGTTAATTCCTATTAAAATGTTCAAGCCATTTTGGACTGTTACTTTATTAAACCTCAATAAATATGCAAAAACTCTTTTGCAGAAGATATTGCAGAAATCGGTATGTACAAACGCGAAGTCAATGAGCAACGGGGCTCACAGCCTGTAATGCAACTATGCACAGAGGTAAAGCCAGGCTCAGTTGGGCCACACAGCCCAGGCGCTTCCTCGCTGTACCAAACGTAACAGCCTACCCATCATTGGCCAGTGTACCTATCACTATATTGCTGTATAATGGTCCATTGTTCTGCGGTTTTAATGTGCCCACGATATCCCAGCTGCATTCTGCAAATGAAGACGCTGTTTCCCGGCTGACCAATTATGGTTCATGACATGCATACGAGAAAAAGAATATGCACATTCATTCACAGCAATTTTTAGAGCGTGCCAAGTCGATAAAGTCGAATCAGAGGTGAAAGGGTTACAATGGCAAGTGTATGCTGTGATAATGAAAAGAGTGCATCTAGCTGACAACCTGTTTTCCGACACGCTTGCGTGCTGCCCAGTGACAGTCAACAAGACGCCAAACACCGTCGACGAAGATGACGTTCCACGAATGTTGACCCTCAGAACTGCCATCATCACTGAACTTCATCCCAGGATGATAGTCGGCACCCTTTGCAAACCCACTCACGACCTCACAGTGTAGTCCCATTTTGCTGCAACGGCAATCATTAGTAAAGTAAGCAAAGTAACGGTGGATTTGTATAGTGCATCGTCGCCAACACGCCTCAGACGCACTACCGCTTTCCGTAAGTTGGCGCTGATCTCCGCTAGCCAGTCCGTTCAGCCAGGCACCAGCATCACACTGCGAGACGACGGATATGGGCTGGTGTATCACGCGGTGTGCCTGTTTACTCCCTGGCTTTTGCCAGGTACTCATTCCAGCCTGCCACAAAGGGCGGGCTCAGGCTGAATAGGCCTGGGTGCCTGGTTTTGCACCAAGGTGGTTTACTCGTCTAAATACGGTCCCCCTGGCACTAACCGGGCCTAACGTAGAGTAACTACGTTGATCAAGTCCAACGCGTTACACTACACTAAACCGGAAAAGGTTAAGATACACAAAATATGGTTATGGTACACAAAATATAAGTTATTTAGGAAAGACTGCACAAATATAATTAAACCATTTCAAGTGCCACATGCCACATAAAATGTCACTGCATAAAAAGTACTGTGCTATTCGATCTAGCTGAATGCCATTTGCAACTGACAGCAAGTTTCTGTCATTAAAATCCTAAACTAAATTGAAAAGCTAAACTAGACTTTTCTAATCTGAATAATACTAATATTTCATCAAACAGAAAGCACTCGAGAGAGTTCAGACCTTTTTCAGTGCTGAAATAAATTATGTCATCCAAATAAAATGATGCAATTTGATAGTTTTTAAGTGCTGTTGTATAGCAATATTTATGGTAGTAGCATGGTGGCACCACTCAGTGACTGCCATAAAGCACATTGGAAAGGCGGTGTTGATTGCCGGAGAAGACGACGAAATGTTTATGACAAGAAGCCTCAATGTTATGCCAAAGACAACAGAACAGCACATTTAACTGCACGCAGTGATAAATCTGTAGCCTACGTAACTAACAATAAAAGAGTCTACTCGACATTTTGTACTGTTGAAGCTAACTACTGACAGACATGAAGATCGCACGGCCTCTTTGCGACAGCAGAGCTACTTGTAAACCGAGTTTATCTGCATTAACTAGGTTTTAAACTGAGTTTTGGTATAAAACTTGAGTATAAAACTTAGGTTTAAGCAAAAGATAAAATGACACACTGTATTCACAGTCTTATTCCAGTGCTGATCGGCTACTGTTAGTGGTACCCAGCACCAGCACAATTTGTAATGCATAATAAGTTTTATCATTTGTTAATTTTTTCAAACAACATAAAATCTAAGCAAATGTTTGTTGTCCTGACACCTAGCACTTCCAAAAATCTCACTAAAATTCATACACATTCTGTTAGTTCAGTAATCATGTCGACCAACAAAACAAACAAACAAAGGCAAATAGACGTCATTGGCAAAGGTAACAACAATCTTAATGATGCCAGGAAATAGCCGTGGCCCTAACTTCTGACAGCATTTTTATCAGCAATATTTTATGTTAGCTATGGTTGTCATACTGTCAACGAAACAACATAAACCTATGTCTTCACCATTGTGGATTACTGCATTGTACTTATCACCATCTATAACAGAACAACATAACAGTAGGCCTCTAATTCTCAATATCCGTGCTCTTCTTAATCCAATTACCATCTAGTTGATTTGTTTACTGTTTCTGTCCAATCTTTCTTCCAATTTAATGCATTAAACTTCTTCACCCAGTATTCTAAGAACAATAGCACATCTGCAGCAGTGTCATGCAAATTTTTGGACATATTCTCAACAGAACACGGCATTTATCAAAAAGTAAAGGAGAAAATAAACATTAAAAAATATCTGCTGTAATATTTATCTATGTTAGCCTTCTTTACGAGTTTTCAAATTCTTTATTGATACCACTGCTAATAGCCAGTAATTGCTCCATGGTACTCACAGGCAAAGTGTCTCAAACACTCGTGCATAAGTTGTTTCACGTCGACTCAGACTAACGAGCAACTCTTGTGGCGACCCCGGCTGTACGTTATCAACACTCAGTTTGCTCAGGTCCTTCGAGCAGAGGTAGACAAACACCGCCCTATAACAACCAACGTCTATGCACCAGCTGATTTCAGCAAGTAAATTAAAAATAAATTTATAATGACTATAAATGCAAAGGTGCGAAGTCAGTTTTAGCCATAATAAGCAGCCAATAAGACAAGTGTATCGGAGACGATACGAAAGCCGCCGCTCGTCGAAGCCTAAACTGCATTAAAAGCAAAAAAATAAAATATGGCAAATAAGGGTTTTCAATATGGCGAATGGAATTCTTACACCCTGCAATGTGGCACGATCGTGAAATTGATTTCGCCAGGTGACTGCACCCTGCAATGTGGCATGTGGCTCTGGAATCGTGACAGTGAATTCACCAAGTGGCAGCACCCTGCAATGTGACAAGCAGCTCTGGAATCATGACATTCAATTCGCCAGGTGGCAGCACCCTGCAGTGTGGCAGGTGGCTCTGGGTGATGACATGCCATTGAATTCGCCCAAACATCCGCTATATTGGAATTCTACATCTGGTTTCGATTTCGACCACATCACTGCAGTGCAGCCGACATGTCATTCTGCACCAGTCTCCGAAATCGTACCACCCTCAGCAGAAAATGACGTAAGGTCGATTCTCAAGATAAAGGATCTCAGCCATCTTGGATTTTAGGGGTCCAATAATTGGTTCTTTGAAAAGCCCAGGTATGACTTCCTATAGGTCGTCAATAGACAACATTGCTCTAAATTACTTAGTTTTTGAGAAAATAACTTTTTTTGCATTTTGGCGACAGACAGACGAACAGATGGACGCCACCGATGCACTAAGCTGCTCTCGCTGTCGCGGCTTAATAAAAGAAATTAATTACAGAGTGCATAAAATATGAAGCCAACATGAAACTACAAAATCCAATGCATTACTAGAAGTCGGTACCAACTGCCTAAAAAACACGGAGCTGGATACAAGAATAAAGGTGGCTTTTGTGCTAAACTTTATTTTTATGCCTCCGCAGCTTCACCAGAGGCATGACATTATCGTCTTGTCCACCGTGGCTTCTGTCCCATCTTCTGTCTATCCCATGATATTTCTTTCACTTTGCAAGAATACTGAATGTATTTCGATGAAATTCATGGGTTATCACCACCAGATTAAATGATTACATTTTAGACAAAATTGGGAACAGGAAACAAAAGAAAATTTGAATTGATGTCAATTGGTTTTGCTGTGAAGTAAAAGAAGTGCTGATGCCTAGGGAATGAAAATTTTCAAGTTTCACTGCAGACACGATGGCAGATGTGATTGTGGACAATTTCACGTTAATTTAAAGATTTCACATAATTATATTAAAAATGTTACTAAATTGTTTTCATTCACATAACTATTGTACAGTATCTTTTAACAACCGACATAGACACCTTCATTCGTCTGTTCGTTCAGTGCGCCTTGTTGCTTGTCATGGCAAGGCCGCTGCGAAAAACGTTTACAAGATATGTCGAAAAATGCAGCGGCGGAGGCATCATATGACTGCATACCACCTTTATCTCTATAGTTATGTGACAAAACTTTATCTAGTGTGTTGTTTATACTGTGTTTACATTGTTGTAACTTTTACAGTAAAGTGGTCATAGTTACACTTTTTAAGCAACACGTATATTCCTGACCAAGTGCTAACCTGGCTTTGTTCAAGTCAGAGTCCAGATGCCTTGCATACATGAGATGCCAAGCCAAATGTCGATAGCTGTCATGAGGCAGTTCAGAAACCTGCATCAGCAACATG
>Ga0209149_1001424_pt1 | contig 12074 bp, 6 predicted proteins | sample WorMetTyACAVOLI2_FD_187423 | JGI IMG/M metagenome (GOLD analysis project Ga0209149, IMG submission 187423) | Marine gutless worms symbiont microbial communities from Max Planck institute for Marine Microbiology, Germany - Olavius algarvensis... ... | reverse complement strand
GTCAATGAAAGTTATTATTCAGCTGCAGTACTCATTAACAGACAGTAGAGTATTTCATGACGTTAAAAATATCACGCAGTCAAGTTTCCACCCAACCCAACCCAACCCACCAAAAATTAAAAAAACTCTGACCCAACCCAACCCAACCCATGGATGGACCCAACCCATGACCAACTCTCTGCGGTGTCTGTCCGTCCGTCCGTCTGTCCGTCACGTTCGTGGATCATGTCAAAACGAATAAACATATCTTCGAAATTTTTTCACCATCAGGTAGCCACATCATTCTAGTTTTTTCTTACCAAACGGGGTGGCGATATTCCGACGGGAACCCCCCTAACTGGGGCGTCGAATGCTGCTGGGGTAGGCAAAAAACGCGATTCTGGACGAATATCTGGCTTCGCTGCATACAGGTCTACAGTATTGTCAACCGTAGGAATCGCAAACTGTGAAAAACAAAGCCGTGACGGACGGACGGCGGCGAGCGTCGAGCACACCGCGGCGTCCGTCGTCCGTTGTTCGCACAAGACGACGACGAAGTGTTTGTGATGGGCTCGACGTTATACGCCGGAGACGAAGGAAGATCAAACCCCCCTTGGTCATAAGCCCCGTTTTCTGCTGCCGTAGGACATCGTAGGACAGAACTCGGCGGGTATTTTTTGTTGAAAACTGACACTAACCCGTACTCCTGACCCTATCCGACCCACGAGGCGAGGTCCTGACCCCAACCGACCCCCGAACGGCAGCAAACAAGAAGGTTATGACATAGGGGGTGTTTGTTCGAGGGGGGGTTTGGTCGGACACCGCCGGAGACAATAGGAAACAGCAAAACAGAATTTAATAGAATTTTATGCACTAGTAAATCTGAAGCCGCAGTAACTAGTAATAAAAAACTGCGCTGTAGGTTTGTTGAAGCTAACTACTGACAGACACGAAGCATCGCGCGGCCTCTTTGCGACAGCAGAGCTTCTTGTTTTATGATGAGGTTACTCGTTGGGTGCGTGATGTTCGTAGTACCGTCCATGCAAATCGAATCATGCCGCCACTACTACGCCTCATGCGTACATAATATACAGCATATAACAGACATAGTTCTATCGACTTGCTTTCACGGACTTACGAACTTTCTTATACCAATTTCTCACGCTCATGGGTTTCGCTTTTGGTTTTTCATTCGTCATTTATACCTGTTTGGTAGATTAAGCTGGCTATATGTCAGTTTTTGAGCGTAGGCAAGTTAAAATTCTACATCGTTATTGTTATTGTATAACTTGACTTTGTTAATGTGATGCAGGAAATTGCGGTCTATCTTGCACCGTTTTCGAGTAATTTAACGTTGAATAATATCATGACCTTGAAGTCTAGGTTAGGAGTCACTCAAGGTCATTGGGAATGGCACCATTCGAAAGTAAGTAAGAATATTTCTATTCGGCGCAGTTAAAAGCAGTTAACACTGCGCCGTGGCCTCACTATCCGAATAAAAATGTCTTCGGTAACCGCCTGAACTGGCCGTATAACAGCCCACATAGTCTGAGATTGGGCGGAAGACTGTTCCAGACTAGTGGTCCTGCGGCGGCAAAGGTCCTGTCTCCGAAAGCTTGGATACGGTTTCATATTTGCCTTCCATAGTAACTATGGCTCTAACTTGCATCATTTTGGAGATAAAGCGAGATATTTGTCGAAAATCGCGATTTTTCCACACCCCCTTGCATTCGACGCCCCCCTTTAGGGGATCCTCGTCGGAATATTGCCATACTGTTTGGTAAAGAAAAAACCAGAGTGGTGTGGCTACTTGATGGTAATATGTATGAAAGGGTACGTCAACATATCGTGTACACGGCGATTATAATAAATATAATAATTCTTACAACCTATTGAACTTTATGTAAATAAGCTGCAACCGGTTCACTTCACAAGAGTGGATCATGTCGTCTCGGCGACATATGACCACGAGACGGACAGTGACTGGACGACGGACGGACGGACGGACGTTGGCAACCAACGCATATCTGATCCTTAAGGCGGGGCAGCTAATACGTAGCCTGAGATACAGATAAGAAGGAAATTTCTCATAATGTTCCGCTGAATAAGACTGTCTACGAACAGTCCCGGAGCAGCAATATGTTTCCCAGATGATATTATCAGTAAGATTGCAGTGTATTCGGTATAGGGATGTTATAAATACTCGTAGTTTCGTTTCGTTCCGGAAAAATATCGATGTGCGCCAGTGAGTTGTTTTGTCGATGTTGATATGCTGCTATTATGACGGTGTGGGTGTTATTGCAATGAAAACCCATTATAATGTGTACTTCAATTTCATTACTGTTCAGGCGAGTCGATTTGCCGACACTGCACGGTCCGTTGTGGTCGTACGTCAAACGTTTTCATCAGCTGACGTCACCCGGAGCCCACTAGACGGCTGACAGTATCTTCTCTCGGCGGCGTGTTGACTGCCCCCCCCCCCCCGGCCGCGGTCCGGGGAGTCTCGTCGCTCATCGAACCCCCGCCAATGAGTGGCCGGGGAGAGGAAATGACCGACACAGTTACTGGACACGTTCGACGATGACGATGACGTAAGGCGGCGCTCGACTGCGGAGACAGCCGTGTGATGACGTCGTCGAACGGCGGCATGACGTGCCACGCCGCGTGGTAACAGGAAGTCGTCGGCCACAGCCCGCTACCGCCGTCGTGGATCGACTATCAGACATCCACACCGCGGCGGTCCGCCTCGCTGCCGCAACCACCGGCGATCTTGCGTCGACGCTGCCGCCCGTCACGCCAGTCTGGAACGGGACGGAGGACCCCCACGACGACGGTCATGGTGCCCGACTGGCAGCCGACATCATCCTGGCGGTCCTGCTGTCGCTGATCGTCGTCTTCGCCGTGGTCGGGAATCTGCTGGTGATTACTGCGATTTTGACGGACCGTGCTCTGCGCCAGACCGGAAACTACTTCCTCGTGTCGCTGGCACTGGCCGACGCACTGGTCGCCGCTGCCGTCATGACGTTCGCCGTCGCCAATGACGTGATGGGTCGGTGGCTGTTCGGCAGTGTCCTATGCGACGTCTGGCTGTCGGCAGACGTTATGTGCTCGACGGCGTCCATTCTTAATCTATGCGCCGTCAGTCTCGATCGCTATGTCCACATTCGCAGGTCTTCACTGCACTTTAACGTTTGTCATAAAGTGTAACATCAAGTAATGGTCCCCTAAAATCAGACCAATGGTTGATCACACACGCTTCGTTGTCGTAGTTCCAGTACCTGTCAGTTACTACTACTACTTACTACTACTACTACTACGACTACCACCACAACTACTACAAGTAACCCTGCTGTCGCAGAGAGGTCGCGCGATGCTTCGTGTCTGTCAGTAGTTAGCTTCAATAGTACAATACGTCGAGCGCAATCTTCTGTTATTAGTATACTTCCGCTTCAGATTTACCGCTGCGTACAAATAAATTCTGTTTTCTCTTCTCTTCGGCGCATTCACTGATGTGTGGCGTAAGCACCGTAGCTGTTATCACAACTGCATCGACGACCGTCAATTGTTCATCGCGCACTGCAGCAGTCATCGATCGATAGCCAGCTATTCGTCTTGAATCGCGATTTCTGCCTACCCCACGTGCATTCGTGCATATTGCCATAAACTTCAAGTTCGGTATGGAAAACTAGAATAGGAGGCTACCCGAAGGTGCAACAATTTTGAATATATGTTTATTCGTTTCGACAGAATGTACGAACATGCCAGACAGACGGACGGACAGATAGACAGACAGACACCGCATGACGGCATAGGCCGTGCACGCATAGCATCGCACGGCAATAATAGCAATAATAAATATTCTTATTATTACCTCCGTCAATATTATGTGATCAGGTCGGTTTGCCTGTCATTCGTTCTGCGTGTGTGCAGGATTACTGCAAAAGTAATCAGCCAATTTCATTGAAATTCCGTGTTATGATTGAGCCTACCAATCGGACAATTCCCCTCTTCTCTGATACAATAAAATGTGATGAATGAATGAATGAATGAATGAATGAATCTTTTGGTCGTAATCCGGTCCCGGATAGGGATCACTTTTCGACGTCCCTCACAACTGCGGAATAAGAGATTACAGAAGATTTATTAGCATTCCTCATGCAGTCAGCGGCCAATTTTCACGACACTCGACGAAATGACTGACGCTGACAAGTTAATGAATCCAGTACATTTTGGGAGCGGTCCGGCAGACATCCGGACGCGAATCCGGATTAATCTCGGATCACTTTTGGTTGATGTTAGACGCCTTGGCAGAGGTTTGCGCTCTTTGAGCACAGTCTAGTTGGTATTATTATTATTATTATTATTATTATTATTACAAAATAATGTTATTAAAATGTCGTAAAGTTAGAGAAAAACTTAGCACTATCAATAGCCTATACGCATTAGTTACTGCGACAGAAATATTCTGGCAGCTGGACGGGGAGCAAGAGGGCATCCGCCCGATGAGGGGTATGTTGTAAGGGGCATATTAGACAGATATCAGCAAAAATAATACTGTTACCGCTGAGCTCCGCTGTATCGTTTTTTGCGGTACATGTATGGAGCATATATTTTGTGGAACTCAAACTTGGAAGGTCACATGGCAGAAGGGCGGAAACACGGACGTTTGCCTCAGACAGCTCGGAATCCGCACATTTGCCCCCAGGACATATTCCCACCGGACACTCCCCCCTCCCGGACAATTCCCTTATTTTTACACGATGTGGGACGTTCCCATTTCACCACCACCATCCGCCAATCTACAAAATAAAGCGATCTACCGTTAACGTGTACAAAATTGATAGCGGTAGATCGGCTAGGGTCAGGAGTACGGTCGGTGCCAGTTTCAAAAAAAAATTCCCCACCGCGTGGGTCGATTAGAGTTAATGCCAGTTTTCAAATTTTCGCTTTAACAGCCGGAGAAAGTAACAGGTGGGGATGGAAATTGTTCATGCTGGGAAATTTAGGGGGGGGGATATATTAGACGGGGGAAATGCACAGGGGATGTCCTGCACTCGGCAGCACAAACCGTGATGCTGTGATTGGTTGCCAGTATTGCGTGGCAGCAAACTGTCGGTTGTCGGATTCCAGCATGTGAAATATAGCATTCCGTTCGTCTGTTCTATATCGCGAAGGCAACAGCAGTGCTTGTAATGTTTATGCATAATGTAGTGTCGATCAAGCATCGTATCACATGCACCATACACTTCATATGTTAAGTCCGCACTTTCAGCAACAATAATTGAAACAGTACATTTCACGGCAAAAATTATTACTCAGAATAACATACTGATTACACGAGTACACGACTACTCGTTAATATAACCAATTATTGGTAGGCGCAGCCCTAAACAGAGCGAATACGCACGCACATGGTCGTCAATACAGCGCTTATGCTGACATTAGGCGTATGCAACTCAAATTTACGTTCTTCATGATCTCTTGTCAAGTTATCCTTCGAGCTTTTGGCTACAAAATGCCAGAACATATGAACAACGTTCACAAAATATGGACTGTGTACAAACGACACGGCGTTACAGTCGATGTTATGCCGAAATTACTTTGCTGAGTGATTGTGACCTCTCAATTACGGATCGCTTCCAAAATGAATCACCTTGGACTAAGTCCTACCTTTCGTAAAAATGTCATGCATAACTTTTTGCGTGAGGCTCCACACAGACAGAACAACAGAATGACAGTCAAACCGAGCTGATCGTGTCTAACTACACCGTGTCTCAAAAAACTGCATTTTTGTTTCTGTCAGAACTTCGTCAAATTTCCATAAATTTTAATAGGTTTTGGTAGGTAGATGGCAAAGTGGCTCAAATTGTATGCTACGTATACATTTCCTACCTAACTTGACCCACATCACTACACTATCTTGTTAAACGCGGATGTTCTAAATTTTTACTAAACACTGGATTTATTTCAGTCAGATTGCTCAGATTTGGTGTCATAGTGAAGAGGGCATACTGTCGTGACAAGTTTCGTGCTTAGAAGCCACTGCCAGACACGCACAAGTTGTCCCAGGACGATTTTTTTTGTGTTTCGAACTTTCGACAGGACGGCACCCCAGTCCCCAGCGCATCGATTCCATTCCATTTTATTTAACACAACACTGCCGCTTTCCTGGAGCGAGAGAGAGAGAGAGAGACTCGAGACGCGTCGACATGAGACGCATCGTCGTCTAAGCGCTTAGTGTCCGTGTACGGGATGCACATTTCGAGCATGAACTCTTAGACGATTTTGAGCCGATTTGTCATGACAACTAATAACTCTGCTGAATAAACCATATTTCAGTTTATTGTGTGCTAACTCAGTCGTCAGATAGTTTGTTGCAAATAATACATTTCAACGTTATGTAACAATTTAGAACATCCGAGTTTCACAAGGTAGGGTGATGACGTGGGTCAGGTTAGGTGGAAAATATTTACATACAATTTCAGCCAGTTTGGCATCTACCTACCAAAACTTATTAAAGTTAGTGGAACTTTGACGAAGTTCTGACAGAAACAAAAATGCACAGTTTTTTTTGAGACACGGTGTATATATGCGGAATAACAGCAGTCATAAAAGCCGTATGTATCAAACTGCCGACGTACTGGTTAGATGGCGTCACAACCGCATTGACGGGCTCAGTAGGCTAGTTTGTGGATTTTTGGTACAATTTGGCCCAGAATTTAATGGCATGATCCCAGAACCATTTCCGATCTACACTGAAAGTTTCCCGATGACCGCTGTAACTACCCGTAACATTGGCGACAAACAAGCAAACTCACGCGACCAAAAATAATACATCGCCGGTTATTGCCGGGGCGCGGTATTGATACTCTTAGTGTCTTTCGTAATTGTGTGCACTATGAAAGCAAAACATTTAATAGTAACTATTAAATTTTTATAGTACAGAGCCAATTATAGTGCACATCGAGTAATAAAAGATGTTACACTGGCCGTTGATGGGTGGGCTGTTATATTTGGTACAGTAAGCAGGGGACTGGGCGAGGCCGGAGCACGCCCAGTCCCCTCCTCGCTGTATCAAATGTAACAGCTCACCCATCAACGGCCAGTGTACCAATCACCATATATAATATGGTATAATGGTCCGTTGCTCTGTGGTTTTAATGTGCCGATTGAAGGGTTAACCAAACTGTGCCAAAATCCAGATCACTAGGCCAAAAAGTAAAAAAAAACAATCGTTTTGGCCAAAACATTTAACGAATCACCTGATTCATTTTGTTGTTGTTGTAGTCCGTTGCACTACGACAGACTGGTGACAACACGACGAGTGCTGGCTATCATCTGTCTAGTCTGGGTCATGTCCGCTCTCATCTCGTTCTTACCGATTCAGCTCGGCTGGCATCGTCATCCCATCTCACCGTCTCCGAACTCCACCGTCGAGCACGTCAATGATAACCAGACTGTCTGGATCACACCGGGCGCCAATGAGTCTTGGATGGCAGCCGCCGGTGACAAAGAAGACGACTTTCAGTGCATGTTGGACCTGAGTCCTGTGTATGCCGTCGTGTCGTCGATGATCAGCTTCTATCTGCCTTGCATCGCGATGACGTTCTTCTACTACAGACTGCACCGGTACGCGCGTCGGCACGCCGAGACGATAAAGCGGGCTGGCTACTACGCCAAGCCGGCACTGGTCGTCGACGACGTCGCGGCCGGCGGCGACATCGCGGCCGGCGGCGAGAGACTGACGCCGCGGCGGACCGTGCTCCGCTGCGGTGGCGGCGGCGGCGGGGTGTCGGATCACAAGGCGGCCATCACGCTCGGCGTCATCATGGGCGTGTTCCTGCTGTGCTGGGTACCGTTCTTCTCGATCAACCTGGTCGCGGCGTTCTGCCGCGGCTGCGTGCCGCCGATCGTCTTCAGCGCGTTCACGTGGCTCGGCTACCTCAACAGCACGATGAACCCAGTCATCTACAGCGTCTTCAACCGACAGTTTCGCGACGCCTTCAAGCGCGTGCTCCACATTCGACGCCGCTACGACAGCGTGACGGGCGGCGACGGCGTCATCTGTCGGGGGAGCGAGTGGGAAGAGGCGTCGCGGAGTCAGACGGGGGCGGCGACGCGGCGGAACGAGGAGGGTCGGCTGTCTGCTCGGCCGTCGGTCAGTGACGCCGGCCTCAACACAGTCCTTCGACGTTCTTCGTCCTGCCATGACGTGGCGGCGTACGGACTGCACACCAGCTGCCTCTAAGAGACATAACCTACCAAGGTATCCCGATAAACCCCGCTGCAGCTGAACCCCGTACAACAAAACCTACCGATAACAGTGCGCATACAAGTCCGCGTATACGTCTTTTGATAATCCCAACTTATTGTCACACCATGTTTGCACTGTCACTGGAGTGAAAGTCAGTTGTTTTGATAGACGTCCCACTTCAGCTTAAGTCCTATACTAAGTAACAGCATAATGCTCCAGGTCACTGCGAAACGGTGTTATACATCAGAAACTCGCATCAATTCATACACCTTGTTTAATATAATTTAAGATTAATGAAGCTATTTTTTCAACGGAGTGTTTTTTTACTGCGCGATGCTATGCATAGCGCGGACTATGCGGTCGCACGTGTCTGTCTGTCTGTCTGTCTTTTTTAACCATCGCGTAGCCACATCATTCTGATTTTTTTCCACGTCAAACGGTATGGCAATATTCCGACGGGGAGTCCCGTCGGAAGAGCGCAGACTGTACTGTGCCGTCGCAAGATGTCCGTCTGCCGTCTGGCTCCGTCTGTCCGTCACACGCCTGTATTCTATCGAAACGGTTAAACATATCATTACACTTTTTCACCATCTAGTAGCCACACCATTCTAGGTTTTCCGTACCAAACGGTATGGGAATAACCCGACGGGGACCCTCCCTAACGGGGGCGTCGAATGCAAGGGGTATGAAAAAATCGCGATTTTTGACCAATATATCGCTTTATCTCGGAAATGATACAAGATAGAGCTATAGTCACTATGGATACAAAATGCGAATAGTAAACCGTATCCGAGCTCTCAGTGGTGTCATTTTCAATGACTTTGAACGACTCTAAACCAAGATTTCACGGTCACGTCATTATTTAACGCTGAGTATATATATCAGAAACGGTATGAGAAACAGACATAGTTACAACGAAATGCTAATTGAGACTTAGGCCCTTCTCAAGAGTGCCATCCCGAATGACCTTGAGTAACTTAGCAAAATATTCAATTACACGAAGCATCGCGCGGTCTCTCTGCAAGAGCTGAGCTTTTTGTCATTAATCGACTAGACCACTGAGCTCATAGTGCCGCGGGTATAGGCACTAGGCAGTAATATTATCGAACTGCTGAACTCGCTGTTTCTTCCTGCCGGTGGGTATGACTATATACATCCAGCACTTATGACGTTTACAGTATAGTTAAATGCTCATTATTCAAGTTATGCCTAAACATATTTTTAATTAAATTTCATTTTGATCGTCAGTCACTTCTGCCCCGCTTTCCCGACATGAGGTCACGTCAGTTCATCGAAGCCTGCAACACTGTGATTTTATTCACCTCGGTCGCTGCTGTTGCGCGGAGATAACCTACCTGAAGAACCCTCCCTCCCCCTGACGCCCAGCCTCCGGAAACACTAATGTAATTTAGGGCTAGGTTAGAGTTAGCATCAGGTTAAAGTTAGAGTTGGTGTTTCCGGGAGTTGTCTTTGGGGGAATTTTGTCCAGTCATCGCTGCGGGTAAACTGTGCACGCTGCTACTCGGAAGAGGGTAAAGCAATGCAATGCAGTAATGAGCTTACGTTACGTGATGTCGCTTTTCGTCTGCGATAGAAAAATCGCTGCGCTGTATTCTGCTTATTCAATCAGAGGAGAGGTGCGAGCGAGATATGAACGCTTTATGTAGATAAAGACAAGTCGTAATATCGACACGCAAGATCATAATATAATCGCTGGAGCTGACGTTAATTCCAGCGCGATTATGTTCATTTTAGCCCGAGTGAATTGCTGCAGAAACTGTTCTCATCAGACCAGTTATACAATTATTTTGTTATTGATGTGTGCTAGTAAATTATACGTCGTTTCGTTCGTTCTGTGCGACACGTGTCTGAGATCTGCAGCCTGTGTTCAGTGTTTTTATTGTTAACTATCACCCGTTGACGTATAATAACTGTAATTGATGCCAAATTGTTATTGCTACGTTAAGGGTGCGTTCACACTACACTAGCAACTAGCGCAGCGTATGTGTGAACGGACCCTAAGTTGTGAGATATAAAATAAAACGTTTACTGATCATAAATTTCGAATTTTTTGGTTTAGTATTCAGAACAGGTGTATGAATAAAAAAACTGGCCGAAAAATAGATAAAGTAAAGTAGATAAAAACGCAAATTTTACTGGTTTTTAATTAACAGAAATCGTGCAAGTTGATTTACGAGTTTTACTGATGAGCGATCATATATGGGGCCAACTTCTGTGATTTCTCTTAACCCTTTAGAATGCAGAGGTGTAATTAAAATAGTGCCACGTCGAGTAATAAGAAGTGTGTACACTGGCCGAGCCGCCGTTGATGGGTGGGCTGTTACATTTGGTACAGCGATGAGGGGACTGGACGGGGTCGCCCGCCATGTCTCTCCTCGCTGTACCAAATGTAACAGCCCACCCATTGGCCAGTGTGACTTACCAATCATTGTTGTATAATGGTCCGTTGTTTTGCGGTTTTAATGTGGCCATTAAAGGGTTAACCTCTTAACCAGTAAAGTTGGTCTTTATTTATTTATTAATTTGCGTAATTACTAATCTTTAGTGGTATGGATAGTTTTGTAAATAATGAACCTGCAAATGTTGGAATTTCCCAGTGTAATTTCCTTTTTGTAATTTCTGTAATTTATGGTTTGCTTCTGTGACATCATTGTAACGTTGTTTTGTTGCTAAGCGGACACATATATTTGAAAGAAGAAAATCTGCAGTGCAATGCACATCAAGCTAACTAGCCCCAGAATTGTATGTGACGCTTGCCAGACACGGACAGACACACAGACAGACCCACACTGCAGCGTGCAAAACAGTACTCGTCCACGCAGCTGTACTCGAGGGGACGCACATTTGATGAGAATAAAGTTGACGGATATGTTGGGAACATACGACTGAAAATGTTCCAAAACACATCGGTCGAAGCGAGTTAAAGATGTGACCAATAAAACTAAGCGGCATAACTTTTTGGGTCGCCATGTATACACTGTACTAGAGAGCTGCACGGATACAGACTATTGTTCCCATCCCCGTACATTCCCGGATACATTCTACACGTTCCTGTCTGGTTCCCGAGACAAATGTTCCCGTTCCCACCCCGCTCCCGCACAACTGCTACTCGCACCCGCAACATGAAAATGTAAATACTTTTTCCCCTATATACTCATCAGTAATATTTTAAAAAAACAAATAAATATGCGGTAATATCATTAACTATAGTGAACTATTTACTGTTTATTCTGTCACTGAACAGTATTTTGGCCTATATATGTTATATTTTACTTTCCATGTTTAGGCTGCATGGCTACTAATAATAAACGTCAATCAATCAATAAATCAGTCATAAAATTTTAACGTGCTCATTTCTAACCATTTCTATAAATAAAAATCCAGAATCAGGGGCACGTTTGTATGTGTTTGTTGCTGAATGCAGATCCAGAACACCCGCATAAATCAGTTCCGTTTGCGCGAGAAACCCGTGATATGTGTTCCCATACCCGCGGGTTTCTCCCCTTCTCGTTTCCGTGCAGCTGTCTACACTGTACGTCCATGTCGGCCAACGGAACCGAACATGTTTCAACGAGCACATGACTACATGTACGTGCAGCATACGACGCTGCTTTGCAGTCATAAAACATTAATAAGCTCACTACAGGCTAATAGGATCACGGCATGGCCAGTGTCTGGCAATAATCTATTACTATCATATGCGGGGGCGCTGAAAATGACGGACATGAAATTGCAGGACATGAAATTGACGGACCGAGTTGCAGGGCATGAAATTGCAGGACATGAAAATGGCGGACCAAATAGCAGGACATGAAAATGC
>Ga0209149_1001423_pt1 | contig 12079 bp, 4 predicted proteins | sample WorMetTyACAVOLI2_FD_187423 | JGI IMG/M metagenome (GOLD analysis project Ga0209149, IMG submission 187423) | Marine gutless worms symbiont microbial communities from Max Planck institute for Marine Microbiology, Germany - Olavius algarvensis... ... | reverse complement strand
GTCTCACATTGTCGAATCCTGTCCCCTGACAAAACTGGATGGTGGCTTATCTCGGCTACACTCTGCGGATGAGGACGCTGTTTCGTGGCTGACCAATTATGGTAAATGACACGCATACGAGAAGAAAGAAGACTGACGTGGCAACGTAAATTTGGCAGTCGTCGGCATATTGGTGGAACTTGAGCCCATGCTGAGCAACGCTTCGGCCGATTTCTGCCGTATACAAGACAAACAGTATGGGGCCAAGGACAGATCCCTGTGGGACCCCGTACTAGACAGGCTGAACAGCTGAAAGGCAGCCCTTGTATAGCACTTGCAGAGTTCTGCCAGTGACAAACAACGTCGTCCACGCAAGTACTGTCTCGGTAAATCCAAAGTCTCGTCAAAGTCGCTGCAGCAGAAGCTGGTGACAAATCCAGTACACCAAGCAACGTGACCTGCTGAGCATCAGCAGCCGTGAGAACATCAGAAAGCACACGCAGCATGGCCATTTCTGTTGAGTGGTGGCTTACAAAACAATATGCTCTTGGCCAGTCTGGCCTGGCGGAAGTATATAAATGAGCTGACGGGTGAAATTATCTGTGTATACAACAGCTGAATGTCTATTTACGTCATGTACAATCAAGTATCACAATTAGTTACCGTACATAATTATATTATCTGCAATTTTGAAAGCTACCTCCAATAATGAATAAGTATGTGGCCTGGTTCCACCAACAGCATCCTTCAATGAGAATCTGCTGCTGTCAACACGGATTCGTGACATCAATAAACTTCCAGGACTTGCTTTTGAACTCATCCCTTTGCCTTTGTTAGCTATTCGTTTCAACTGACTGTCTTTACACACGAGCCGTTGTGTTCTCACGTTGTCCTTTGTACATGATAATTCAGTGGGTTGCTCCAAAGTCTCAAAAACTTTTTCTGACAAATAACTCAAACTTGAATGTTTATTAACATCTGAACTATGTGAAATGATTGCTATGTTATCAGGATGTGCCTGCTGCTGCTGCGGTGCATGTAGTACATCCTTGACATTCACAGTCAGTGATGTCTCAAGACTGTCATTTTTGATAATACAATCATTCACAGTGTCAATAACAGGACTTTCTTTTACTTCAGACAGACTTATGCAATTTGGTTCGCAAGACTTCACAACAAAACTTTGTCCCTCGTGTGACAAGCGCCACTGTTCATCAGTACTGCTTTTATCAGTGCTGTAAATGCAGTGCAAGTCTGGAAGCTTTGAACTACTGGAAGCATTCGAGCATTTGTCAGACAAACTCTGTGTTCGAGACAACGTCCGGATTACAAATGGCATTATAACTGGTCTTGACACATTCGTCTCAGTATTGCGCTGATCACACATCAGCCCCTCATTTCTACTTTTATGCTTTAATGGCACAATAAACCGCAGTGATCGTTTATTTTGATGACATACAACAGCATCAGTTGCTGGCTCCGTCTCTGCCACAAAAGCGTTACCCACAGAACATTTATGATCACCAGAAGAAGAACAAGTTGGATATAACATGGGTAACCTGTCAACACAATCATACATTCAGTGTACAAAGACTGCATGCAATAAAATGACAAATACTGCATGCAGTACAATGACAAAATGCAACCAATCACAGTGGCGTATGATAGTGCACACAGTTCTGTTACAAAAATTAGCAATATCAACACAATAGGCAGTGTGAGAGGATGCAGGGCTCCAGACACCTTCAGCCCTGACCTATGGCATTGGTAGGATTTGTGCAGATCCAGCTACCGTAAAACTTCGACTATAACGCGCCCCCGTCTACAACACGCTGATCCCGTCAATCCCAACACGGGTTGCGATGCACGGGTTGCGATCATCTGAACTTAGCCTGAAGTCAGGTATATGCAAGCATAAACCCCGACTGTAGTTGCCCACCAGGCGCCGCGAGGAGGCGTCAGATTGGTCTTCTGTGAGAGAGGCTATCCCAGTTAGTCGATCTGGGGCTTCTGTTTTCTGCAGTTGCCCGTGAACGACACCCTGGTGCCTGCACTCAGTGCAGGCAGTCTCCGCTTCATCACAGCATTTGCCTGCCTATATAGCCATCATACAGGAGTTACAAACTTCTAACTAGAGGACTGTCTGCCTAGACAGCTCTGCAAGGCATCAGCTCACAAGTGTGAAGGACCTGTGATCAAAAGTCAGGGCAGGAATTCAATTTAAGATGTTCCAGGGACTAAGTCTAAATTTATTATTTAAAAAATCGCCAAAAATTTTAAAATCAAAATTTCGAAAATCTGTTCCACAGTTTCTTCTCAAGTTGGCACATTGGCACTTACATACATCCATATGGATCATGTGTGCCAAGTTTTGTGAGAATCAGAGAAAAAACTGTAGGAGAAATAGCAATTTGAAAAAAGTTTAATGACACACATCCACACAGACAGACAGCCAGACAGACAGGCACATCAATCACCTACACTATATGCTCCGCTGGCTGTCAGTATGTACCACTACGAGCAAATAAAAGCAAATTGTAGTACAACAAACAGAGCATGAGTGAAAACGAACTAAAATACAATACATACATCTTACTGAAGTAACTTGCTTGCCACTGGTTGGATAATCCATGTCTAACTGCACACCGATCTCCAATATATCCTGCCAAAAGACCCAGCAAAAACAGCAAGCCACCAAATGATGCAATCGTATCAAGTAGTACTTTTTCAGTAGTATGCAACCGTAGTTATTAGCACGTAATGAAATGTTAACTATATTTTGCTGATCACAGTGTAGCATGGTAGTGCAATATTGCCATTTCAAATAGCTAAGAAAGACATAGTTCTGCTTAGCTATGTTAAATGGCAATACTGAGGCATCAGAACTCTGTAACCTCTGAACCAACTTATTAAAAATTTGGCATACGTGATTATGTCAGCGACTTCACCTGGTAAGCCAAATTTCATTAAAAAATCGGCAAACTGCAGGCTTTCCCAGAATAAGGCAAAATGTTCACCATCATGCTTTGTTAACTTTTTACAGTCACTTCTTGCACGCCTCCACAGAAAACAAACACATGCATGTGATTCTCACATTTAATGACTTCTGGTTCCTAGAGGGGCTTGCCCGGCTTGGCCTAATCGGTATCAATCGAAAGCGCATATGCAACTTCCTATTAGTCTTCCATTGTAACTATATGTCTGTCTTCTATCGCTTCGGGAATCAAAAAACTAGAGTCCCTGGTCTACCTGATTGTCAAAACAGCATGATTCTACGGTTATTAGTTTTGATGCATTACCAGCATGTGACAGACAGATAGAGAGATGCGACAGACAGACATACCACCTATATGTTATGTCGTGCTGTAGCATAAGTGAGTGTGACAAAAATCAGCGCAAGATCTTTAATTCTGTTGACCTTTGCAGTTGAGTGAGCAGTGCATGGTCGACCACCGCCCAGACGTGACTTAATGATGCCACTGCTGTCATTTTTACCGCGCGACGCGTATGCACAGCACGGATTATGCCGTGGCAAGATGTCTGTCGGTCTGTCTGTCCGTCGGTCACATGCCGGTATTGAGTCTGAACGGTTATAGATATCCTCAAAGTTTTCCCACCATCGAGTAGCCCCACCATTCTAGTTTTCCCACACCAAACGGGATGTCAATATTCCGATGGGGAGCCCCTAACGGGGGCGTCGAATGCAAGGGGGGTATGAAACAAAAACTTAGCCATCGCCAACAGATAGCGCATCAGCTGCGCATACTATATACGCTGAGTGCATCTATAGGCATAAATATTACACCGTGAACTTGAAATCTAGGTTAAGGTCACTCAAGGTCACTGGAAACGAAACCATTGGATAGATCATACACGACAAAGTAGTATTTAACGTTTAATACTATTGTGACCTTGAAATATGGGTTAGAGGTCACTGAAGGTCATTGAAAGTGGTACCATTTGAAAGCTTGGGTACGGTTTCCTATTCGCCTTCCATAGTAACTATGGCCGTATCTTTAGTCATTTCGTAGATATACAGTGTCAAAGAATGGCGTATCTGCAGCCGTTTGTGAGGTATCGAGTGTCAAAGAATGACGTGACCTTGAAAAGCAGGTAAGCAGGTTAGGTGTCGTTCAAGGTCATTGAAAATGGCGCCATTCGATAGACCATATGCGACTTTCTATTGGTCGGCCATTGTAAATATAGCTCTATCTTGAACCATTTTCAAGTTCTTTGACGTTGCATAATATCATGACCTTGATATTGGGGTTAGAGGTTACTCAATGTCGTTGAAGCTGGTGCCATTCGAAAGCTTGGGTGCGGTTTCTATTCGCCTTCTATAGTAACTGTGGTTGTATCTGTAGCCGTTAGTGAGATATTCAGTATCAAAAAAATGGCGTGACCTTGAAAACCAGGTTAGGAGTCGTTCAAGGTCATTGAAAATGGCGCCGTTCGATAGACCACATGCGACTTTCTATTGGTCGGCAATTGTAAATATAGCTCTATCTTGTACTATTTTTAAGTTATTTGACGTTGAATAATATCGTGACCTTGAAATCTGGGTTAGAGGTCACTCGAGGTCGGCCTCGCTGGTTGTCGATTTCTCTGTGCTGGTAAATATATTGCTTTGCACATTGGGCTCATCGATCATGAGCTAAGCGGCCCCAGCACTAGTGATCTGCGGAATAGATTTTTTATTTCGGTTCGGTTTTTGAAAAAACTAGGATTCGGTTCGGAATGAGTTTAGTTCAGTTTGGCTCAAAACACGCAGTTCAGTTAGGATAAATATATAGTTATTTACTACTCATGTAATAGCTGAGTAGGTTAATTTACAGCAAATATTACAGCGACAGTGGACAACACGACTTTGACGTCACTCACAACAATAACAACAAGTAAATAATGTAACTGCATTCTAAAAGCTATAATATGCTATATGCTAAACTCTGTTTCCATCGTGTTTTAAAACGTTCTTTATCTACACATTTAATGCAAGTAAAGCTACTTCTATTCACTTTTTATTTGCATGGCAGATTGCATCCAGCTTAGGTACATCAAAAACCCGTCAGAATGGATGTCAAATTTTTGGACGGTTCAGCGTTTTAAAACCGAATCCGAACCAAATTTTGGTTTTCTGCACATCCCTACCCAGCACCCAGCTTATGAGAACATTAAATTCCTGTGGAACCTGTTCATGATTTGGCGAGGGGTAATGAATGGTCAGCTACTTATGTTCCTATCCCAGATGTGCTGTCACAAAGCATCTTCAGCAGTAATGTAACTTGTGGCATTTCATGGTGTTCAGAAGGAAGCCCTGCACGTTACTGCCAATTGGTGATTATTTTTAACCATGCTTATGCAGGGTAAAGAAAAAGCCAGACTAAAAAACTGGCAATCTAGGCTATTTTACTTTTAACCTTCGATTTATCAGGATCTTAGAATACTGGACCTGGTGTGTCTCTTGACTTAACTGACAACTAGCTCTAATGCAAAGGATTTGTTATTCATTATTCCTTTATGTAAGGAGGATAAAGTCTTCATCTCTGTTGCTAGGATCTCAGAATATTGGTCTAATTTTTGACTGGTTATAATATCCTTAGTTGGCATTTAATTTCTAATGTAAAGGAGTAAATATTCATTATCACCTTCATGTAAGGAGGTGCATGCTTTGCTACAATTAATGTAACCAGTATTTTGGAATTACATTCCTGCAAGTCCAATAACCAACTGGATACCTAGGGGCTGTGCAGTGCAATGGGCATCAGTCGGCCTCAGCACCAGGTAGCTTAACTGCTACCTGCGCAATATGGTATGGTATGCTAATAGCTGTGCTCACAATAGCTCCCCCATGCATGCAGTTGAATGTGCCACTTTTCACACCACTCACTCAACAATGCTCTGGTCAAATTGGCTACACTTTTCAATAAAATGCTGTTTCAGATGGCCTGTATGTCAAATTCTTGTATGGTTAACATATTGCTGGGTAAATACATCTCTGCAAACTACACAGTCTCATGAGCTCGAGGCGCAAAGTATCATGAGCAGATGCACTGTCCTGATGAAACATAAAGAACTCTCTGCCAACTACATGCATGCTTGGCAGAAAGTGCTAATTCAGCAATATGTCGCGGTAATATCTGCCTCTCACTTCAATACACAAAGCTTCATAAATATCAGATCAGCAAGTCCAAATACTGAAATAACAACTGATACCATTCGAAAAGGTCAAGCAAATACACAGAAGTCTGCTGGCTGCAAAATTTTCAGTAAGTAATCTAACAGGATATTCTCATATTGGCAACTTGCATATTCAAGTAAATGTTTCTGAATTTTTTACATGTCATATATTGCGTATTTGCTGAGAATTTACAACAAATATGCTTTTATAAGTCGAACTTAGCGTGGTTCAAAGAACATTAAATTCTGTTCAGATTTGTTGTTGTTAACTAGATTTGATTTTTGGTGTCATTTCAACTGAGACAACAGTGTAGAATAATGTGTAACAAATAGACAGAGAACTGCAGCAAAACTTTCACCCAATGTGCCACACAGCAAAAAAACTAGTAGAAAGGGGATATGGGATGGCAAAAGTTTGTTTAGCCATTCTGACATAACTGGCATACCACATATATCATGGTGTAGCACAGTAAAAGCACAGGAAAATTAGATTTAAAAAAAGAGATACACAGCAACCAAAACAACAAATCACACTTACTTTCTGGAACAGTACACAGTGGAGTGACAACAGTTCGGTCAGTAAGACCTTTATCCCCGCCTTCTTCAGCATCACTGCGCAAGTTGTTTGCCATGAACGGCAGTCTGTGTTCTGCTGGTTTAGCATAACTTACATGCACATTTGTATTAAGATGTGATCCATAACTTGTATCTGCACTGACTGCAAAACAGCCACTGAAAACGTCAGCATCATCACTGACAGTGTAGATGCTCTTCATGTTTGGCACAGTAACTTTCTTACCCATCACAGAAGTACTCTGCACATCAGTAGTATGCATACTGGTTTCACACAGAGACATCAGAGTCGTTTCATGCATGTCATTAGCATTCATGTTTTTGTTGTCATTTTCATATGATTTCGTAACTGCCTCATCCTCAGTAGTTTCTGAAGCAATACTGCTTGCATGCATCTCTTCTCCATTTGTTTTGAGAATGAAGTCTGGAGAACGATAAAAATTAGTTACCTGTTCATCAGCATCAGCAACTTTCATCACTGTCCTGTTTTCCATACCAACATCATTTGCTTCACTAAAGTGATTACTCCATTTTTGTCGAATGCTGTGCAACAATTTCTCACTAACATTAATTTCACTACCTTTGGCTGAAAAAAATACAAAAGGATTATTGTTGTGGGTCAATTTATCAATCTCCACTGGTTTCTCTTTAACATTAGCTTCTATGACACTAGTATTCTGAAAACAACATTTGTCACTAATAACTGGAGAAATGTGGCCATCATATAGATGCTTAGTTGAACTCTTACCTACAAAATCTGCACTTGTTTGTTCAGAAGACTCTGAAGCATTGCGGTTCTCAACTGGACATTTGCATGATGCATTATTACTTACACAACTGCAAATTTTGCAACAGGCAACTTGATCTGTATCAGTTTCTCCATCATAACAAGAGTGTAAACAAACAGTAGGAACAGGCTCTGTTTCTGAATCCATGTTACAACACTGTGGAACATCTGTGAAGTCACCTTCTTGTATGAGTGCTACAGAACCAGCAGCAGATAGGGAGCAGACTGCATAGTTTTGTTCCATGTTGTGAATCAGTCCCAACTCTGCCTTCTCTATGCATACTCCACTATCACTGTAAACAACAGAAGGACATGTTACAGACTTCAATCTATTTATGCTTAAATTATCAGTTTGTGCATCTGCCTCATCATAAGTATGCTGCACTTGCCCTGTCAACAAGTGTTCACAAGTATTTTCAGTATTAGCACCCAGCAACATGCAAACTGAAGAAAAACATTTCGGCACACTGTCACAGTTTGTGGACATGTTGAAATTTGATGCCTGTTCATTAATGCTGTCTGGAGCTGAAATATTCACTGCTGCACTGTTAGTTGACACCAGCTGCTCAGCTGCTAGCTCATTCACAGCTAAAGCTTCTACAGAGTTCAGTGTAAGTAATGATGCATCGACAACTTCAGCACGTTGCGCATTTGTCAAATTACATAATAATTCAGTTTCATCAATAATTTTAACTTTGTCTTCTGATGTAGGATTGCAGTACTGAACAACGCTTGTGTCAGGAAGATGTTCATTGTCATTTGCTGTAGTCAACTTCTTCACATGTTCTGATGACCGTACCATAGATCGTGGAGCCTTAAATGGTTTAAATCCATTAGACATCATATCATTTGACTGGGATTTCTCTAACAGTGAATAATCTGCATTCACATCACCATGTGCTTTTGCTGTGCATACATTTACTGTGCGTACATTACCACTGAACTGTTTTGCAGTAGGAAGCATGATGTCAGCAACTCTGTCAGTTAAACTCTGTTCTGGTGAAAGTACTACCTGCTGATGAGTAGCAATGCATGCACTGATCAAGTTCTTGTTAGCTGATCTGAATTCACATGTATTTGTCAAAAACGGTGATGATTTAGAACAGACTCCATGCATATCACAACTGGATTCACTGGACATGTTTCTCATACTCAAAGAAAATGCCCGCTGTGTGGGATCACCCAAATTCATCTGCTGTTGATTTCTACCTCTGCTACTCTGGTTTAGTGACACATTAATGCTGTGACCATCTAAGTCATTATCATTGCCAATGTCCATAAGCCCTGAAGCAGTACGCTCTATTCTGCTCAAATCTTCTACTTGCTTTATGTTGTAAGTACTAGAAGATGAAAAGTCTGCATAACAAACATGAGCTGTATCTACAACATTCTTCAAACTATCACTGGTAGTGCATGCAAGGTTTCTGAGGAGCTTACAAGCATTAAGTTTACTTGATAACTTTACATTAAGTGGCTTACCACCAGCAGAAGTAAAGCCTGTTGAAGTGTTCTTCAGGGAGATGTCACTCATGACCTGAGCATAGTTATCAGTCACTGTTTTGAGAGAATCTAGATTTCTACCTGCAGATACAGTTTCACATTCAGCTGCATGCAATTTTCCTCTGTCAACTGACGACAGAAATTTTGCAGGAAAACAATTCACAGAAGATTCATTTGAAACAACACGTTGTGGCACTTCAAGAATATGATCAACAACTGCATCAGCAGGTGATGCTCCCTCATTATACGTATCGGTGTTTGAAACTGACAAGACATCCATGACCGGAACAAGCAAGTTACAATTCATATCACTGACATTTGTCATACAGACAGTGTCATGCGATTCACGATCCGGCCATAATTCATTCCTGCTCAGTGCTCTTTTCTGACTGCCGGAACCATAGTGTCCACTTTTATGCAACTGACTGAAATCGTTACAAGTACCGGTACAGTGAGTACAGCTTACAGATGGTGTCTGCACTGCAGCATCAACAAATAATGTCTGTTTCTTTAAATTACTTGTATGCACTGACGCTGGTTTTGCAAGACTGGCCTGCACACCAACATCACACAATGTCATTCTGCTCGAGATTCTAGGACTGGTCTGTCCAGCAAAGTCATGCATTAGCTTTGAGCAACAAACAACATTGATTAAGGATGGTAAAGATGCAGATAGTGACTCTGTACTGACATCTTGTGATAGCATCTTCTTAGCACTGTAACAGTACGTCTCAATGACTGCAGATTCTTGCATACTACTACACACTGCATACGTTGCACTTATGTTCACATCCTCTATGTCACACATTGTATTCATGCAACTCGTCACTGCAATACTGTTAAAACCAGAACTTACACTATTAGATGCTGTCAGCAAGCTATTGTATGGCTGTGAAGTTAACAGTAATTCTGCATTATCATCATAGCCTTCCACTGTTTCTTCTTTTATCTCAGAGCTGTATTCATTGTTTATAGTGCTGGTAGCTAACGAAACTACTTTCTTCACATGTTCTTCAGCTTCGCTGTGTGCCATAATGCATCCAGACTGCAATACATCTGGACAGCTGTGCAAAAGTGATTTTGATCTTTTTGCTGCAAATAAGCTATTATCATTAGAAGTATGTTCAATTAAATTACTGACACGTGAATGACATAACTGTGCAGTAGGTGGATAGACAAACCTTTGTTTATTAGCACAGTTATGTTTCACTAGCTTTTGCAATGGCTTCTCTGAATAACCTCCACAGCACTTCACTCGTGGCTGAGATAATGTAGAAACGAGTCTTGAGGTATCATTACCTGACGACTTGTCAATCACAGAAGCTGAGGAACTAATACCTAAGGGCAGCTGGTCACAAGCTGAATATGAAGATTTGAAACAAGATGATGATGTATGTTCCTGCAATGGAAATACTAGACTAACACTACTGTATGGCACAACTGACACAGAAGCAGGCAATATCAGACAATCTGATGACTGAAGAAGGCCAGGAGCATCATCATTCATGTCAGCTAGGAGATGAACAAGATCAAAATGACACTGGTTTGTAGCACTGATGGGCAATGACAGCTGGATGGAACTTGACTGACCAACAACAGTGTCTTCAATAACGTTCTGTTCAGTAGTTGCAACATGTGCAAAAACACTAAGCTTGTCAAAGTTAGTGGATAATGCATTATGCAATGGCAACACACATTGGCGAGGTAACTCGATGCAGTTCATGGTGCTGTTAAGTTCATGCTCATCAGGCACAAGATCACGATCAGACATAACTTTATCTATACTCACAGCTTTCCTTCTTGGAATGGCCTTCAGCTTTGCTGACAGTGAAAACACACTGACAGGACTACCAAAGAACGGAGAGAGATCATCTTCACAGACCACACTGCGATGATGCTCACTGATGCAATTATTCTCCTTTTTATTGTCTACACCTTCACGTAACAAACGCCTCTGCTTCACAGTATTTGTATACAGTTTTCTACTAGTATTCAGACTGCAATCGACTACTTCAGCTGCCCCAGAGATCACAACTGGCAACTGTTTATTTTCAGTTTCTCCATGCACACTAGGAAATGACTGGAGTTCAACTGACGGCAAATTGATAAACAAACAATGTTGTCCATCACCTTCACCAGCAGCTTCAGGGGTGATATCTTCAGTCATCTGTAGTAAAGAACTAGTTGCAGAACTACACTTTACATTAACTGCAGCTGGATTTTGCACACTAGTAATGGCATGTGAGAAATTGCCTTCAGCACAAAACACAGCAACTGGTCCCGTACTCAACTGCTGCCTACTAGATAAGTTCACACAACTGCAGTACCTTGATGATGTCCCCTGAAAATACCAACAGCAATGCCAACTACAATGTCCAGCCAAATGTGTACTTAAGTGCTATTTAGTAAGGAACAACTGGAAAAATGGCTATCTTACCAACAGTATGACCAATCGCAATTGACAGAAAACATAGCAAGAGCTAAGGAACATCAAGTTAGGCATCACATTAAGACCAAGCACCAAGCTACTGAGCTAAATGTGCTAGTCGTGTTATCTGTGCTGGGCAACGGGTTTCACATGCCATCAAAAATGCCACTATACTTAAATGTTTAGGCTCAATGTTTGGCCAAATTTGACAGTTCTTAGCAATTGCTATGGCTTCTCTTGATCATAATCATAAATTTAAGCAACTTACACAAAGAGTGAGCAGTTGTTTACAATAGTAAAAAAGAAATAAAATAAAAATGAACAAAAAAACCATCTTGGTGGCATAATAGTAATTAACAAGAACTTAGCTATCGCCAACAGATCGCGCATCAGCTGCGCACACAATACGCTGAGAGCATCTATAGGCATAAATATTACACTGTAACCTTGAAATCTAGGTTAAGGGTCACTCAAGGTCACTGGAAACGGAACCATTGGATAGATCATACACGACTTAGTAGTAGTCGAGTTATTTGACGTTGAATACTATTGTGACCTTCAAATGTGGGTTAGAGGTCACTGAAGGTCATTGAAAGTGGTACCATTTGAAAGCTTGGGTACGGTTTCCTATTCGC
>Ga0209149_1001422_pt1 | contig 12079 bp, 10 predicted proteins | sample WorMetTyACAVOLI2_FD_187423 | JGI IMG/M metagenome (GOLD analysis project Ga0209149, IMG submission 187423) | Marine gutless worms symbiont microbial communities from Max Planck institute for Marine Microbiology, Germany - Olavius algarvensis... ... | reverse complement strand
CAAGTTGCATACATCTAGAGCATACAGTAAAATAGGCAAACATTTTTGCTTCAAAAGTTGAACCATAACTTCCTCAGAAGCCAGTCTACCGATTTTGGCAAAGATACCATTTGCTGCACGATAGAAAAAGCGCTTAGCTTTGTCGATAGAACACTTGAATTTTGCACTGCGGATAATAACAACACCAAGATAGCGAATTTCGTCTACCCAATTTTTGGTGCTTTAGAGCTTTGGCTTATAAAAAAACTTTAGACAGACTACGTATGAGGAATTTAGAAACGTGGACAACAGTGTGAACAGCTGAGTTCTAAATAGGCCCATCATGAAGTAATATATTCCAGAGTTCACATTTCACATTTCCCGAAACTTAACTCTGTCCACCTTGGATTTGCATAGCAAATGAATTTGGCATGCTTCAGCGCAATGGCAGCTTGGTGCTTAAGTTTTGTACCAAATTTGGTACAAATAGTTTCTCATAATCTGTCATATTTCTGAACTTTTATTCCCAACGTTCGTTTGCTGACGTCATGCGAATTAACTTCCGGTTTCGATTTTTGGTCACTTGGTCGTCTCCGTATGTCCGTGTTGTAGCTTCCCACCGAATTTCGTGCAAATATCTTTATCCAATCCGGAGATATTAACATTCTTTTTGGAGCAAAATTCACTAATAAAAATTCAAGGTATGAAAATTCAAGATTTTCATAAGTGAATTTTGCACGTTTCACCGTGATGGTAATAAATAATAATAATAATAATACGATGACTTATAAGGCGCCGTAACATGTCCATAAAGTCACTACAAGGGCACCGGATAGGCGGGTGATTTAGCAGCGTACGAAACCTGGAAAAAACAAGACTTTAAACAACAAGAACTTAGCTATGGCAAACAGATCGCGCATCAGCTGCACACACAATATGTTGAGGGCATCTCTGATAACCCCTTGACCTTGAAATCTAGGTTAAGCGTCACTCAAGGTCACTGAAAACGGAACCATCGGTAGATCATACACGACTTACAATTAGTAAAGTCATTTGACGTTGAATATTATCGTGACCTTGAAATGAGGGTCACAGGTCACTCAAGGTCATTGAAATTGGTGCCATTCGAAAGCTTGGGTGCGGTTTACTATTCGCCTTCTATAGTAACTATGGCCATATCTGTAGCCATTTGTGAGATATTCAGCGTCAAATAATGGTGTGACCTTGAAAACAGGGTTAGGGTTCATTCAAGGTCATTGAAAATGGCACCATTTGATAGATCGCATACAAGTTCCTATTAGCTTTCCACAGTAACTATGGCGCTATCTTGTATCGTTTGCCAGATAGAGTGACTTACTGGTCGAAAATCACCAAAAATTTTCATACCTCACCTGTATTCAGTGCCCCCATAGGGGGTGACCACATCAGAATGTAGCAAAGATGGTTGATGCTCATAAAACTAGAATGATTGGGTAGGTGAAAAAACTAAGACAATATGTTAAGCCATTTTCATACAATACCGGAACGTAACGGACGTACAAACAGATTTGCTATATCATAACGTGCGTCAGTATGTTGACGCGCGATTCATTGAAATCGGCAGTGGCAGTTTATAGCATATGCACAAAAACTGCACTGGCAACAGGTAATTCTGGGCCACTCTGTACCTCTTAAAAGCGTAGCATTTCCCAGACGATACACAGTCTACCAATACACCAAAAACAATAAAATAGGAACTTTACAAAATACATAACAACAAACACTGAGCAAGCAAACACAAATACGTGAAATCTGACATATGTGCATCTTACAACAGTGAGCAGGGAAACTAACAGCTTACGTAACTGTATGCAATAGGGCATGCAAACCCACAGGGTTTTTCAAACCTGAGTTTACGAGTTTGATGGCTATCAAGCCACGGAGGCCGGGGTTAACCCTTTATGGTCACATTACTACCGCAGAGCAACGGACCACTATACAGCAATACAGTGAATGGGTGGGCTGTTACATTTGGTACAGCAAGGAGGAGCCCAAGTGGGCTGGGGCACAACCCATTCCCCTCCTCGCTGTACCAAATGTAACAGCCCACCCAACAATGGCCAGTGTACCAACTTCATATTATTTGATGTGGCACTGACATATGTGCATTTTACAAGACTGAGCAGGGAAACTAACAGATTCAATTCCTGCACTAGTCTAAGAACACAGATAACAAGTTGAGTAATAAAAAACAAAAGAAACTATAAAACCTACTTGAGACAAATGGGTCAAAACGATGCCTCCATCACGCCTCCAAATCTACCTTTGGCCTTGTGTTACCTTGAACCTCCTGACTTCCAAATGATTATTTGAGATTAAACCGGTTATAAGCAGCAAAAAGACGTAACAAGAATGCATCAATAAAACAAGGCACAAAAGTATAATACACAGACGACACTCCAACAGTTGATACTGCTGTATTGCAGTCTTCGACGGCACTTACCAACAGTACAACATATGGATTCTGGTGAGTCTACTGGATAATGTTGCTAACAAGATCTAACAAGATGTCATATATATAACACTGTAGTTACACAATTAATAAAATACAGTAATAACAATGATCAAACCAATTGAAACACTGCTACTCTCTCCACACAAGTACAGCTGCTTTATTAGGATTAAAAACATTAACATCATTTTTAATATCACAAATATTACAACACATAAACAAACACGGACCAGTTTCACCACATAGACATTTATGCATCACATCATACACTGTGTTCGGGGAAAAAAACATCCACTTTTGTTTTCTAACAGCATAAAAATAATTTGTATTCTTCTTAAATATTCTTTGCTAGCAGCAATCTAAAACGGACATCAGTAACAGTGTCATTACAGCAACAGGAGTTATCGTTGGAGATCACATTATTATTAAATGCTCCTGACTAAATAAAAAGTATAAAGCAAACCACTTTCTGAAGATGTTTCCTGACAGAGGATAGAGTTTTAATGGGTTAAAACATTTTACAGAAAAAGTGACAGCAGTGGCATCACTGACTCGTGTTTGGGTTGTGGTCGACCACACAATGCCCACCCCACTGCAAAGATCAACAAAGTTATAGTTCTCGCACTGATATTTTGACCAGTGTCTTTGCCCCATCAGGAATTCATCTTCTGTCAATAACATCTTGAACATGCGTTTTTCTTCGTATTTTTTTCACTCACAGCCATTCAATGAGATGTTTATCATCAATGGTAAATCTCATCGCTGTAACGACACTTTTACTGACATCCGGTTTACATCACTGCTAGCAAAGACTATTTCAGAAGAATACAAATTATTTTTATGCTGTTAGAATCAGCATTTCATTAGCTATTTTGTCTGAAATTTTCATTCAAATTGGTTACTTTTCTAAGAGTTATGTAAGAAAGCAATAGTGGATGTTTTTTTCTGAACACAGTGTCCACAAAAAAAAACAAATCCAACTACTGTTTAGCATAGCATCATCAAACCACAGTTAAATGCTCTAATTTCTTGCACAGCGATTTAAGAAACAACTGCGAGTATGGCTATGGTAATGTCATCCACTTCAGCTGGGTAATGCACATACCTGGTAAAACGTTTCAGACAAGTTACTATTTTTAAGCGCCTCACTTTACGGTAGTAAAAGAGGCGCTTATTGAGATAGGCTGTGTCGTGACGTCGTTGGTTGGTTGGTTGTCACGCGCGTGCACTGTGGCCAAACGGTGCATCCTAGGCCTAGTGAGTGTGAGTGTAGTTTCTTAACGGCACATCAGCACAAGAAGGCTATTTAGTGCCATTCAAGGTTTATATGATGGATAGGATATGAAAATAACCGGGGAATGGGTCCCTCATGAGGCGCTTTTTGTCAAATTACTTTGACCTCTTGTTGTGACAAGTAAAAACCACAAATGCTGTTTACACAGTATTAAATTAACACAATAAACCATGAATCTATCAGAAAATGTGCTCAAAATGTCCATCGTGAGCCTTGGCATAAGCAGAAAGATTGTGACACCACTGACTGACTAATGGCTGCAACAAGTGTCGAATGGTCCGGCTTTCTCCATTCGACTAACAAACAGTCTCTGTTTCAGTTCGGCAAGACGTCTCAGGTAACAGTTTTACACGCATTTTTTTTGAAATGCAACTGTCCTGAGTGGACTCGGAAATAAGTCCTGCAAATTGTATAAAATTTCACCAGTCACAAGTAAAATTATGCCAAGAATTCTCTGGCTTTGACTTTTTTGTGGACACAGTGTATATATCCTACATATTCATACACATGTATATGATAATGTAGGATAAAAAGATGATGCCTTTAATGTGGTGAAGTTCTCACTGCTTGAGGGCTCAAATGTGCCACTGTAAAGTGTGGCACTTTTTCTGAAGCCCAGAGCATTTTTGGGCAAAATGCCCTTCTCACTCATCCAGTGACTCGAGCTAAGTTGTACAAAAATACACGAAATGTGAAAAACAGAAATATTGTAACATCACTGGTAGAAATATATCAGGAAGCAAACATGAAGCTATTTAGACAAGCTTAACAGCCTACAAACGTACAATATAACTACTGTCCATTGGCTGCAAGAAGCAAGCAGCAGTGCGCTTAAATTAGCTACTGTCAGAAAACTTCATAAATACATAAAAAATAGAACAGTTAAAGGTATTGCCACATTCTAAACGAGCACCGGGGAGAGAACTGAACCCGGATTCTAGGCATTCAGCTTGCAAGGATATAGTCACAAATCCTGTGGCAGGTTGCTGTTACTTTTGCCAGGCCAATGGTAAGCTTGCAAGGATATAGTCATAAATCCTGTGGCAGGTTGCTGTTACTTTTGCCAGGCCCAGGCCGATGGTTATCTTCCCAGCGTCACCAGTACCAAATTATACTGCTGAGTGACAAAGGCACTTGTGGATAAACAACTTGCTCAGAGTCATTAAATGATAGAAGAGTGGCCAGTAGTCGAACCCGCAACCTTTCAATCGCAAGTCTAATGCCACTACTCTGCCACGCCACATGAAAATGGGTACCAATAAATCAAACATACTAAACTAGAGGAGGCCTATCGGCTTCCAGAGCTCCAGTGCTACGTAAAATTTTTAAAATTTGCCAAAAATTTTAAAATCAAAATTTCGAAAATCTGTACTACACTTTTTTGCACATTGGGACATAGATCATGTCTCCCAAGTTTCGTAAAAATCGAACAAAAACTGTAGGAGGAGCAGCGATTTGAAAAAAGTGTGACAACAGGCAGACCATCCAGACACCAGTCACCAATACTATAAGCTCCGCTGGCTGCAAGCAGCAGCAGAGCTAATAAACTGAAGAAATTTCTGCAATCATCAGCTCTACTTAACAACTTAAAGATGTACTGCAAAAACAAAGTCGGTGTACAGTCAGTATATACGAGAACCTGGAAGTCACACAACCACAGCTTAATGCTTGGGAAATTTAGCTGAGATGTCGGATAATGTCAGCATCATAGATGATTCTGCACTGATGCAATACTTCAGAAAGTCGTAATACGCGGGAATTTCATTACTGTTAGATCTCACACACGAGATGTTCCTTGCCTAAGTGGGATGCCTGAGTCGTCACTACGCACCTGCACATTAAATAAACATCACAATCATGCTAATGAATAACAACTACAGGTACTAGACTGTTCTCAGAGAATGCAAACCTCCCCCAAGGCGTCTAACCTCAACCAAAAGTGACTGGAGATTTGAATCTGGATTTCCGGATTAATTTGGACTCAGATCCCAGAAGTCTGCCAGACCGCTCCTACAAATGTTGTGGATTCATTACTTATGAACGTCACTCATTTTGCCGAGTGTCGTGACTGTACGAGAAATGGTAATAAATGTCTTAAAATCCCCATTATTCAGTGGTGAGGGAAGTGGAAAAGTGATCTGGAATACGCAACTGGAGATCAGCACCAAAGGTTAGTAAGTTCTTCCGACTGGTAGGCTCAATCATAACGGCAAATGTCAATGAAACCGGCTGATTACTTTTGCAAATAGTAGCGATCACATAGCTTCCTTCGTGGAGGTAATGATAATAACAAGATGTGTGACCCTGATGGCCGACACACTGTAAGACTGCAGTCATCCACAGGTATCTCTTGAAAATGACGTGACAATCCACTTATCAGTTGATTCATTCTGTGCATGAACTTTATGAAGCCAGGTAACCTTGATGATGCACAATGGTACGAGCAGTTCTTACAGGTCGGTCGAATGGACCGGACTTTGATCTTGTTTGGTTTGGCGCTCTATCTTCCAAGTGCCTCCGTATCTTTAGTCGTCACGGTGCTGTATATATTAAAAAAAATTTGTTAAATTCATTTATAGCGAGCTCAGCATGGTGAGATTGACACTTGACCTGATTTGACTAACGACTGTCCTTCAGTGCTATGACACTGTTGGTTGTCATCTGAACTGTACAATCGTCCCTGCAATGACCTATATTGTGTCGAGTGGGTCATTAAACCCTACTATAGCACAACTTGAAATAGCATGTTGCATTACGTTTGGTATGCATGAATATTGAATACATGAATTTACCAAATCTGAACTTCCTGTGTTATTTTGTTTTCGAGTTATAAGCCCCAATGGCACACACTGATGGGCAGCGAAAACCTGACCTTGTAACCTTAACAAATATCTTCTGGTTCAGAATATCTATCACTCAGGATGCTCTCTTAGCCTGCCCCGGTGGCGCAGTGGCATAATTCACTCACTGCAGTGCACTTGGCTTGTGTGGCCAAAAGGCTCCAAAGGTCAGGGTTCAACTTCAGGCTCTGGCGGCCCGTCGGTACATGCAGGTCAACTAAGTGCATATTCAGAGATTAATATCTCAGACAAGCACAGCGGGTTCGACCGGTGTCCTCTTTAATCTATGATGATTGGCTAATGCTGGGTTTAGCGATGCTCAATATTAGTCGCTGCTTGAACCACTGATAACAGATGGCATCCTGCTGTATGCTCTGGTCGGTCATTAATGGCTCCGTTCACATGTGCTACTAAATTGGACCATGAGGCCCACGGCGCAAGGGGTGCAGGGAGCTAAGGTCGTCCATCATGCAGCAGGTATTAGCCACCAGTGAAACAGTGGTTATTTGCCGAGCAGGGTAAATATATCACAATATAGCACAAGGTCTCTCCACTTCCCTCCCTTAACCCTTATACACACCTCTCTAAAAAGGGAAGTCGCACAACAACTACACTACACACACCATTAGGCTAGTGCTACACTACATTAGTCCCATCCTTGGGGTTGCACATTGGGCCAGCCTGTAAGGCAGGCCTCAGTGCTGGCATGTGAAGGGAGCGTGTGCCACCACACAGAAGAAAGAAAAGAAGAAAAAGGGTGCTCTCTTTGATCACAAGCTGCTCCACCAGTTATGTGTCACACAGGCCATCATCTCAGTAATGTCAGGATTGCTGGAGCATTTCATTACTAAAAAACGCGACAGATAGACAAGGCACAATCCACAACGTGGCCTATTACACATACGGCCACGTATTACTAACACACAACTAGTGGCCATCTTAGCAAACACAAGTGACATGACCTATCTGTATAATACACCACATCATCATCATCATCATGTATGTGGCATGCCCTTCATAATATACCAAAAACACACTTTTATTTGTGAACTTACTCAAACGTTTTGTGTAATGTGTCCTGTTTAATATTGTACAAACCAACAGCTGACATGTCATAACATTATGACTATCACATGAGCATTAGTGGTACCAAGGCTGTTTGATACTTACTTACTTACTAGGCAAGGATGGAAGCAGACAAGTGGCGATCCTAGCAGTCAAACGTGGAACTACTGTGGCATAACACTACTATATAACTTCATGACAACCTTGCTATATATATGGTGTAGAGACCAACCGAAAGTCGTTTTTTCCACTTACGGCTGTAACCGAAAGTGGCACCATAAGTGAGCAATGAGTTTCGGCCGTTACCGAAACTACGCCGAAACTCATTGCTCACTTATGGCCATAACCGAAACCGAAACCGGAAGTGAACATACGCCCAACTGCTATCCATTGTTAATCAGACCACCATACATAGACATGCAACACACACTCATTGAAATAATAATTTAATAATTATTTACATTTGTCTCAAACTAAACACTAAACTCCAAATCGCGATTGTCGACATATTTCTATTAGTCATGTCATTCGTGCTTGACTGCATACGACTTGCAACGATCCAACAGAAATGCTTCAATTAAACGAGCGTCCAGTGACAGAGGGCCACTGTACAGTGATGCCGCCTGTGTCACGTGGAAAAACTGGACCACCTACAGACAGATCTGCAGGAGAATGCTGGAAACTGGGCGAGGGAGGTGAAGCCGTTAATGCGTCAGGGCAAGTATAGTTCTGATGTCTGTCTCCCGCTGCCCAACGTTCCAGCAACTTCTGGCCAACACTTTACTATCGCCCCATGCACATCTCACATCCCTATTCAGCATATATAATGTTATGGTTGTGTCTTAAAGTCCATCCCCGTAACATTACGTTTTTAACTCAAAGTTAAATTCCCTGTGCAATGTATATAATCCCGTTTAATGTCATAGGTCTTCCACAAGCTCACTCACTCCAGTTTCAATCGTCTGCCGTATAATTGCGACCGAAAACGAATGTGAAATGGGGTGTTGTAACCGTAACCAAAACAAAATTTTAGGTCAGTTTTGGCGCCAAAACCGCAACTGGAGCCAAATTTCGGTCGGTCTCTAATATGGTGTTGTCAGTCACAATGGCTAGAATTGTGACAAAACTGTTGAATATTTACTAAACAGTGAAGATTAAAAATAAATAAAACAAGAAATATATGCGTTCTGTCAAACTCGAAGTCTGTCCACTGCAACTTTTTCATTTGGAACAAGCGCAAGGTGACAGTTCAAAATCTACTGCTGTGTACACAATTTCATCAAAATCGGATGATTTTTCACTGAGATATGGCGATATAACGCGTTTCAAAATGGCGGCCATCCGCCATCTTGGAATTGTTTTACCACCATACGAGACCACCCACGAAGTCTCTGTTGGTGGCTGCAGCTGCCCGTCAAATTTCATGTCAATCTGATACACAGACCTGACGATATAGCTATTTGAATTGTTCACATATTTGGCTTGAAATGCCAATTCAGGCCCCCAAAATGATGTTTTGGGGGACTTTGGACCCCTAAATGTGATTATTCATCATCGAGACCCCCAAAAGGCACATCCATGCATAAATCCACGTCTTTTAAGCTATCAACTGTAAAACTCCCTTGACGAGTCTGACCTGTAGGCGAGTTGACAGAAAGTGTGACGGACACACAGACACACACACACACACACACACACACACAGGTAAATTTATATTCTGTCCATGCATTGCATAGCATTGGACAGACAACAAACACATAAATTAATACGTTAAAACAAATTTTACATCAAATATTTACAATCAAAAACTCGCTGATGTATAGTACAGGATCCGATCACTAGGTGGCAGTGTCTGCTTCCAGGCCTGTGTAGTTAGTATCAAACAGCCTTGCTAGTACCCATCTCATCATTCACCTATCAGTCTGTCCACATACTTATTAATCAATATCAATATCATATAAATAAATCAACATGTGATATGTATGTGTGACATTCAATCTTGAAACTAACCCTTCCACTGCGCAGGGCTATATTATCTTTGATCTCCTTCTGTGCATTCTTATCCTGCAATGTAAAGACACAAGTACGTATTTATTTAACTGCAGACAGAAAATAATGTAAGCTAAACTGACAGTATCTGAACTACAGATGAACGAACATCTCATCTAAGAATCTGCATCCGGCCAGATTTCTACTAGTGGTATCCAACAAATTTTGCACCAGTTAGAAAGCAAATCTTATACCAATCGGACAATTTCTTAATTCCAGCAAGCTTCATCCTCAGAGTCAGTACTGAGCCAATGTCACTCAGCAGGCAAATAAGGATGAGTTATGGAATATGGATCACTATACTGTGCAGTAATAAGAGGGTGAAGGCACGAACACAATTGAAGAAGATAGATCTTATCATAAAAGAGAGAAGACTGAGATGTCTCGGGCACGTTCTGCAAATGGACGACAGCAGATTGCCAAGACAAGCTGTAAACTGGAATATAAGCAATACAAAAAGAAAGCCTGGAAAACCACGAAAGAACTGGATAGACACCGTACAACAAGATTTTTAAAAAACATCGGCATGATCTGGGAAGTAGCGCAACAGCTCACTGTCAACAGAGAAGGCTGGCGTCGACGTGTGGCCGAATGTGTCTTTGACATGGGACGAACTAAGGTCTAAGGTGTGTGTGTAATACTGTGCCGAAATGACGGCCACTGAAATGCTGTAAAACGTGGTATGGAAACTGTCAGATTCACTAACCTCACACAGAAAACATTTGGATTCGAGACATGCACTGCAACAGCTATCTTATGGACTAGCACTCCAGGACGATAGCATTGTCTGTAAAATTCAAGAAAAATGCATTGCCATTTGTGAAAAGAATACAGAAAATGTTATCCATCTGGTATAGGCAGAAGACACGGACATGCAGGGTAGAAGGCAAGGAGATGACAGACAGGATGGCTGATAAGGAACACTGTACATCAGTCACAAGCAGACACTGACATGAAATCATGTCTGCAATACGGTGATTGGTACACTGGACATTGATGGGTGGGGCTGTTACATTTGGTACAGCGAGGAGGGGCCTGGGCGGGCTGCAGCCCCGCCCAGTCCCGTCCTCGCTGTACCAAACGTAACAGCCGCACCCATCAACAGCCAGTGTACCAACTTCATATGATTCGATGTGGCTCCATAATTGCCAGTGTCCATTAAAGGGTAAAACACAGATGGTTTCCTGACTTAGAAAGCACTGCAAACAGTGCGAGGTGACGCAATTGTGGAGCAGAACCTCTGAAACGATTGCAAAAGCAAACCAGAGAGTAGTGCTGACTGGCATTAGAAATGCCTTTGCAGCCAGCCCAACACAAGGCTGCCTCAAAATATGCCACATCAAACATGATGAGCAATCCATCAACTGATTAAACACTTAACAGCAAAGCTACAGTAAATGACAAAACCAAGCAGAGGACTGCTTAGATGCTTGCTGAGTACCAAGTTGCTGATAATTACCCAGATATAAATGTCAAAGCACTGTACAATTTCACTATGACGATAAGTCCGATCTGGCAAATATCTGTATTGTGCAAGATTTTAAGCGCCGTATATTTGAATCTATAGTGCAGTCGAAAATCAACACATATTCATTCACTATGCAAATATAATACCCAAACAGCATCACAGAACTGAAAGAATGACAACTAAAATGATTAAATAAGCTTCTGTGTCAATATCATTTGTTGATATGAATCACAAAAGCTACAGTTATCTTTCATTTTTATGGATTTGTGCAATCTGACGTAACAAGCAGCTCTGCTGTTGCAGAGAGGTCATGTGATGCTTTGTGTCGGTCTGTAGTTAGCTTCAACAATACAATACCTCGAGTGCAGTCTTCTATTATTAGTTACTTTGGCTTCAGATTTATCTCTGCATACAATTAAATTCTGTCCTATTCTTTTCAGCATACCCATCGAGGCTTGCAGTCATAAACAAGATTCACTGATGCTCAGCCTTTCATCGTGACGGTGTGTATGATAAACAGATGCTGCCATTTAGTGCTACAAATTAATCCACAGTCGAAACTGTTGACGACACTCAACACTCCAACAGTCATTGACCTCACACTCACAGCCAGATCAATATCTGGTATAACACTGGTATGGAATGGTCTGGCTACCTGATGGTGAAAAAATTTTAACGATATGACTGACACAATACACGAACATGACAGATGGACGGACAGACAGACACCGCATGCATGATGGCATAGGCCACGTTTATGCATAGCATCGTGCGGAAAAAATGTTTGGGAACATTGCTAAATACACATGTCCGTCTGTTGTTGTAAAATGTAAAATAACACGCTCTTCAACAAAAATTCTCAGAGGTGCCCGTAAGCCTGTATTAACAGATGG
>Ga0209149_1001421_pt1 | contig 12081 bp, 11 predicted proteins | sample WorMetTyACAVOLI2_FD_187423 | JGI IMG/M metagenome (GOLD analysis project Ga0209149, IMG submission 187423) | Marine gutless worms symbiont microbial communities from Max Planck institute for Marine Microbiology, Germany - Olavius algarvensis... ... | reverse complement strand
TGGGCCTAAATTTTGGCCATTTGAACGCGAATATCTCGAAAACGGTAAGTCGCACTCGCAACGTTACATGTCCATTAGAGGTTAACATCAGCCCGACGAGAGCTTTCACCGTAATGTAAGTGTGACGGTGTATTGCACATAGTTTTAACTGCACCCCCCCCCCCTGTATGGCCGCCGGTTTGTGTCGTGCTAACGCACTTGTTGATATAATTGCTCACATCTTTAAAACTCCAAAACCAATTTGCATGATGTTGTTAACTAAAAATTGGTAAATGTTTATTTTTACATCATCATCATCGTCATCATTATAGTGCGCCTGTTACATACAGCGGCCATATAGGTGCAGAAGTGCAGTAGGCCTACAAAAGCCACCTATTCACTTTCGGTCAGTGAACAAATCATATAAATCAAACATTAAAGTAGTCGCCTTCTGGGTCACCTGGAATATACACGCTGAAAAACTGGAAACGTTCTCTGCATGGCGAGCGGCTGTAAACAAAGACGGTGGACTGTGAAAAACAATATTATTTGCTTACAATGATGCAACTTTAATTTGTCAGTGCAGACGGAGATCTACTATTAAGGATAATCGTTATGAGGCTGACAATGACGGCACTGCACCTTGCACAATGGCATAGTCCTATTTGTTATACTGAGATAAAATCTATCCGTCGCTCTGAAGTATGCGTAGGCCTACATTAAGTACCGAAACTGCTAAACATAACATCAAACTCTTTTCACATTATTGTAGGCACACCACTGTATTGTCTTATTTCCAAATATTGTGGCAAAATTGAGACGGGGTAATTAACCTTTATGCAGGCTCAGGCTGAGTAGGTCTGTGTGCCTGGTTCTGCGCCGAGGTGGTTTACCTGTCCAAAGACGGTAGCTCACCTAGGCAAAACCGGGCCCAGCGTAGAGTAAGTACGTAACGTTCATCAACCGGAACGTGTTACCGCTACACTAAAACGGCAACCGCTACACCAACATGCGGCTATCTTAACGAGAAACTCAGCTATCGCTAATACGTCGCGCTCAGCATTATATAACATTCCTTCCGGTCGAATGGCACAGTAGAAGTAACTGTTCACACATTACGTCCGACTTCGTACATGCTGTATTTTTAGATACTCACTCACTCACTCACTGCTGCGCTTGACCAGCTGAGGGTCGTAGCGTCCTCCACATCGAACACGACAATGAAACTGTTTATATATATTAATCTCAGTTCACACAATACAGTGTAGATGATAGTACCTGAAACTGAAATGACCTTCAAAGGTCGATCAAGGTCATTGGAGATAGATCGCATATCACATTTTGTAATAACCATACCTATTTCTATCGTTTCTGATATATTCAATGTCCTATAACGGTGTCCTTGAAATATGGGTTAGGGGTCACTCAAAGTCGTCAAAATTGCAGCATTAGACCTAAATACATACAGCTTCCTATCATTCTGCCATTGTAAGTGTAGGCCTATAGCTCTGTCTTGCACCATTTGGCGTTGAAAAATATCGTAACCTTGAAATCTAGCTGACGAATCACTCGCGTGCGAATTTATGCGCCATAATGTATACATCGCTGAATCTACAGAACCGGGACTGTCATTTTGCCGCTGATTGTATGGGTCTATATTCATTCACTTCTACGCAGCGAGCCCCAGAAAAAAGCTATATAGGCCTAGGGCAAGGTGGTGCGTTACGGTATTTGAAGGTCATCGAAATTCCAATCGAAAGCCCATTAGTTCTCCATTGTTATTATATGCATGCCTATCTTCTATCGTTTCCGAGATATAACGTCTTACTAGTAGAAAATCTACGTTTTTCCCCGTTTTAATACCCAAGTCTCGTTTGAAGCCTGCGCAATGGGGTTCCCATAAGACTATGAAAGACGGGTCTAAACAAACTAAGAGTCCCTGGTAGTGAGAACTGCCTGAGCATGTCTTCACGTGGTATCGGCTTGTGATGCTGGACGTACAGCCGGTGCCGCCAACTCGCGCTTTAGCACAGATGCGCGACAAAATTGAAAGTTTGGCGAGATCAGATGGTGCTCAGACAACGAAGTAATGCTTGTGCTATCATTGTCTACTGTTAGTAATATATGTATTCATGTACTGGAGCCTAGAAAGCAACTATACTGCTTGTATATTAAGTCTCTCGTCACAAGTCAGAGATTTGCTGAATCACTGTACTAACAAGTGTATCGGAGACAATACGAAAGCCGCCGCTCGTCAAAGCCTAAACTGCATTAAAAACAAAAATATAAAATATTGCGAAAAACGATTTTCATTATGGCGGATGGAATTCTTACACCCTGCAATGTGGCACGATCACGACATTGATGTCTTACACCCTGCAATGTGGCATGTGGCTCTGGAATCGTGACAGTGAATTCACCAAGTGGCAGCACCCTGCAATGTGACACATGGCTCTGGGATGACATGCCATTGAATTCGCACAAACGTCCGCCATATTGGAATTCTACATCTGGTTTCCATTTCCACACATCACGCAATCGACATGTCATTCTGTACCAGCCTGCGAAATTTTATCCAAATCGGACCAACCTCAGCAGAAAAAATGACGTCATTTCGATTTTCAAGATGGCGGATCTCAGCCATCTTGGATTGTAGGGATCCAATAATGGGTTCTTTGAAAACCCAGTTAAGCTTACATAACTTCCTATAGGTCGTCAATAGACACCGATCTCCGCTATCTTGGATTTTAGGGATCCAATAATGGGTTTTTTTGAAAAGCTCATGTACGACTTCCTATCGGTCGTCAACAGACACCGTAGCTCTAAATTGCTTAGTTTTTGAGAAAATCGCGTTTTGTTGCATTTTGGCGACAGACAGACAGACAAACAGACGAACAGATGGACAGCTCCGATGCGTGAAGCCGCAGTCTAGCTATCGCGAGCTGCAGCTTAATAATGCAGACAATTTGTTTTTGCAATTATAAGTGCTGACAATTCAACAGATCTAAACGAGTCCTATCCAAAACTGAAGGCGCTAAAACGAATTCGCACAATGCTATTCCAACTAACTCCAAGCTTTGAAGTGGTCGAAGTGTTTATTGTACAGGCCTACACCTACGTGCAAACTGCAAAGTTGCAAACTGTTGTCATGTGGCGGCGCCAATGTTAGATGGAAGACGCAGCATTGAGTCTGTCCCTGATAAGGCAGAGAAACCAAGCAAGTCAGAAACATCATTGCAAAGGTGTCAACCAAACAAAAACATGTCTGCATACATCGAAAAACTCCCGACTGTCTACTGCTTTCAACCTAATCTCGAAGTAGGGTCAGGACATGGAGACAAGTCCATTAAACTGCACATCTTTAAAACATCATCTCCACTAAATCTCTTAAAATTGCATTTAAGTTTGATTAATCCGTTACACTTCTTTTAGTTTTTTAGTCCAGATCATTCATTATTCATACAGATTATTCCTCTACCCAGCCCAGGATCCTTGTAGGCTGCCATAAAATCTGTTTGTAGTGTGATGGCTACGCATGGAAATCTCAACACAAAAATGCCAACAAATGGAAAATTCTTTTGGTACATACATACACACATAAAGAGTATTTGTATCGCGCATATTATCCTACAGTAAGAATCTCTATGCACTGCGGTCGCTGAACAAATAAGTCTTCAGTTGTCGTCTAAAAGTCGCAAATGACAGTCCAGGCTGTCGTAGACCAGGTGGAAGGTCATTCCAGACTCGTGGACCGGCAGCCGAAAAACTACTGTCGCCAAATCTGTTGGGAGTGCGTGGGACGACTAACGTTCGCATGTCGCTAGAACTCGACCGGAGTGGGCGTCGGCCAGCGTCAGACAGTAGACGGCAGTCGTCGATGAGGTACGCAGGCGCATCTCCATCCAGTGACTGGTAAACGAGTCCTACTACCTTGAATACCACTCGCTGACGGACTGGCAGCCAGTGCAGTCGCCGCAGCACTGGTGTAATGTGGTTATGCCGGCCAGCGCCTGTCACCAGGCGTGCTGCAGCGTTCTGCACCGACTGCAAGCGGCGAAGTAGCCCGTCGTTAATACTGTAAGTAACGAGTTACAATAGTCCAGGCGACACGAAATGAACGCCTGGACCAGTGTACCTAATGCAATGGAAATATGATAAGCACAGTTAAATTAAAACAAAGCTTTGTTACAGTTCTAAATATTTTTTTCATTTCAAAAGTCAACTAAATCTTGTTCACAATCCTTGAAATATACAAACAGATAAAGAAACAAACACAGTGCACAATGCTAAATGAAATATATCAGCTGCAGAAATGTTACTGGCATGCATCAGCTTGAAAAAATCAGTTAGTCAGTCGCGGAATGCTACCATGCCGGCTTATTAAAATACCTGTAAGTGGCTTAACAGTTTAGTTATATATACATGTCATGGGCCTCTACACTCATTAATGAGTTCTAGATTTTAACTGCGAGTTATCGTCAACATTATCAATAAAAGCTCCATAAGCTTTTGTAGTGACAAAAAAGCCACCACTGTACACAATACTGTGTTAATCCAAAACTAAAAAAACATCATTTTTACCATTATGATTATGATCATTATTATGATCATGAACGTCATATTTCTATATGTAATGTGATGTAAGTCTGACAATTCATAGGGCACAGTAAATGGTACAAACTACTTCTAGAGCGCCTAACATAGTCAATATACACATAGTCACAAGCTCTACAGGCTAGAGAAAGACAGTTGAAAGAGGTAGGATTTCAGATGTTTCTTAAACGTGTCGAATGATGGTGTAGATGTTCGAATGTCAGATGGTAGGCTGTTCCATGCCCGTGGACCGACAACAGTGAATGCACGGTCACCGATGGTTGAACGGCGAGTGATCTACAGTCTCTCTCATCAGGAGCAGCCTTCCCCAAAACTGTTTCCATGCTCCAGAAGAAGTCCCACATTAAAGATGGACACCACTGAGCCACTGAATGGGAAACTGCATGACGTGGCACATCTGAGGTTGATCACTGGCTGCCAGATGAAAGCCTGTTCACTGAGCTGCAATCAATTACAGTCTCTGCAATAAGCATGTATGTATAATAAGCTTACACACAGTGTCTGATGTGGATACACATATGCTATTTTTGCATAACACAATAAATGAATAAATTGCATTATTTGACAATAATAATGTCTAACCAATATATTATTACCTCTGACAAAGGAGGAGGTAAATGCGTTTGCCCGAATTTGTCTGCCTGTCTTGTCTGTTAGCAAGATTACTCAAAAATGCGTGCATGGATTTGGATGAAATGTTGCACGTCGACAGATGTCGAGACATGGACGAACTGATTACCTTTTCAGCCCGATCCGGATTATAGTCCGGATGCCGGAACCAGATTGCTTTCTCCGATATCGTATGTGCTACAACGTGGAATTTTATTATGTCGGGAAAATCCCACGCAGGAATGCGTGGTTTTAGAATGGTTTTATTCACTGCGAGCCGTGGGAACAACTTTGTCGGAGGTACACGTGCTCTACCGAGTGACCTTCTAGTTTATAATTTTCATGCAGAAATTCAAGGAACCGGAAGCCGAAGTGAACTGACAGTTAATAATTGTTACCATAGTTTAACAAGCTCAGCTGTCGTAAAGAGGTCGGCGCCCTTGTAGTGACTTTATGGACATGTTACGGCGCCTTATAAGTTGTCGTATTATTATTATTATTATTATACTCTATGTCACTGAAAATTTCACTGTAACGCAACGTAATTCAAAGTTATACTGTTGAGCATGGCATAAGTTCCTATTATTAGTCCATTTTAACTGTCTCCATCTTGTACTATTCCTCAGATTTCCATGTCATGAAATCTGGGTTATGGGTCACAAGGCCATGAAAAAATGGACCATTTGATAGGTCATAAACGACTTCCTATTGGTCCACCACTGTAAGTATAGCACTATCTTGTATCATTTTTCAAGTTATTTGATGCTGAGGAATGTTGTGACCTTGAGGGGTCACTAAAGGTCATTTGAAATGGCACCATTTGATAGTTAACCTGCCTTTGTTAACACCAACTGACTTGCTCAATTGGAGTGTTTCTTTTCTAAAGCATTACATTACATTAAGTGTTTAGTGCCAGGCCTACAACAGACCGGACCGGCAGGAATGAAAGGGTTAACTGACAACTGGACACTGATAAGAAGCGAAAATCAACCATACTGAAGGCTGCAAGCCAGTATAACGTTCTGCACGGCCACAACGGTTGACTGGTCGTTCTGAGCTGTGATGAGGTTTCTGTCAACTATGCAGTGTACCATGTCCACTTCACTGCCTAAACACAACACAGCACAGCATAAATGGTACAGGACACTGCAAAACTCGCTCCACGTAGTTGTGCTACATCAGACCCGGTTAGTACCAGGATGGGTGACCGGCTGCGGGTGGGTAAACCATCTGGGTATACGTAACCAGCCACCCAGGTCGACTCAGCATTCTACCCTCTGCAGAACGGTAAAATGAGTATCAGCTTTCGGGCTGAGTAATAATAATAAATGGCGATGGTGGGTGTAGACTCTGGCAGCCTACAGGTGGACTCACAGCCTAAGTCATTTGGCTTGGTCTGAGGGTCGACGGCTGCTTGGCACCATTCTACATTCATCAAATGAACCTGGTGAACTCTTGCAATGGCTGTGCCATGACAACAGCACCACTGATGATGATGATGATGATTATTATTATTATTATTATTATTAAGTTTCATGAGGCGTTGCCAGGTGTTGCCTACCCCGGAGTCTGGGACAACTGCAGCACCTTAAATACCAAAACCGGATATGATGATGATGTTGCTAGCTGTAAACATTTTACTACAAACAAACATTGCAACACAATACATCACTGGCGAGATAACAAAATACACATCTACACACACAGTCATGCACACATACAATGCCATGGGCGCTTCTTAAAGAGTGGACAATATCATTCAGCAATTCTAATGCAAAGGGGAAATGAAAAATGAATAAGTAAAAAATGTAAAACAATGTAAACAAATTCACATAACTGATAAATGACAACAGACGATATGCGTATAAGAGAGGACACTCACAGCTGTAACTGGCAGAATGCTCCTTGATAAAATCTTCAGGAATGACAGGAAGTGAGCCAAAGTACGGCAATCGTGCCAACTCAAATACTGAAGTCTAAAACAATGGATCATTTTACTTTTTGGATTAGTCCTTTCGCTCAGCGAAACCGATGTAACTCACAGGCCTCAAGGAGTAATTATCGTGGGTATTTACATGTCCTCAAATATTTATTATCTATTATTATTATTATACTTATGCAGAAAGGTGTTATGCAGACGTATACGCTTGCAGACATTTAAGCGCGACATTTTCGCTAAACTTTCGCGGTTAGAAGTCTGCAAGCCTACTCGTCTGCATCACTCCTTTCTCCTTTAGTATAATAAACATTTGAGGACATGTAAATGCCAACGATAATTAATATAAATTTACTCCTTGCAGCCTGTGAGTATACTAGTGTTTCCGCTGAGCTTAAGGACTAATCCAAAAAGTGAAATGACCCAATGTACAAAACAGCACAGTGCATCAACACATCAACCTAACGACTGCATACAGCATCAGCATCAGTATCCCAATAAACAGCGGTGCAAAACAATAAGGCTCACACATACCACTAGGATTCACTATATATTTACATATTTATTACAAATTCATACATAAAGGCTCAAAATAGTAATTAATATCAGTGTAGTCCAGTGGTGACAAAGTACACAGTTTAAATGTCAAATGTCAAATTCCTTGACCAAATTAATCATATCTAGCACAGAGTAAGCAGAAAGGTAAAAAGGTAAAGGTATATAAAAAGCACAGAAAGATCAGATTGTTAACACTGTACTCTGAATATTTCCTGCTGAAACACACAATGACCTTGTCAGAGAGATATGAAAGCATGTGGTGAATAAGTGTATGATAACACAGTGCTCGAAAACAAAGCACTTGACCAGTCTAGTCCTGTGATCTATGAAGAGAGTCCAGAGTGTTTCAAGTTGTTTACTGTATTACATTAGCAAAATGTTCCTAGTGGCTACAGAAGGCCCTTTTGTTCAAATCAATTTTATATATAATGTAAAGTCCTGAAGGCATGCAGCTATCAACCACATATGAAATCACACGACTCACAGAAGTCATACTATATCCTTTAAACTTCCAACTTCCATCTCTGTTGCTGGCCGAAAACAGACCGGCAACACCCATTCCAATTGCACATATAGGTTCTGAACAAATAACAATGAAATATACACTTGTGTGCTTACATCATTACAACAAATATATGTCAAATTCATTATATTCATTAAAGGAAGGACGATTTACAGTCACTGTTGGTTACCAGGTGGTTAGCCCATATGTAGATATTTTGTGATATCATCCAGGCAACCATGAAATGCCTCACTGGGTCATCATCAGTCACAGTCGATGGTTCACTCCAGTAGCCGACATGATTTCTTAACTGTCACTAACTCTAACTCTAACTGTTTGTATAAGATGCAGTGTTTTCGAGATATTCAACATTTTGACTTTGAATAACCTTTTAAAGTTACAAAGTTGCCACTGCAGGCAGCCAAAAAAGGCAATGTAATAACATAATTTTAAGATGAAAAGTAGCACTTGGAAATAAACTTGTTAAAGGCTGCAAACACCATGTACATCTGCTGATTATTAGGGATGGGCATTTTGGTTAACCAGTTAAATTAAAAATTTTCGGTTAAACGGTTAGTAAATTAACCGATCTGACACCGAAAATGGCAGCCAAAATGGCGGCATGACTAAAAAAATAAAAATTTAGAAAATGACTAGAATATTACAATAAATTCAGTTACCTACTGTCAAGTGTTTGTAGCAAAAGTATTGTTCATTTCATTCAATTATGGTTTATGACACACTATTGAATTGTGAAGGTTGTCTTTTACACTCCTCGGAGGCTAAGCCCCACCTCCACCTTACAGCGAGTTGGCAACAGCCTTGGTGAAGTTAAAGTTTTCGGTTAACCAGTTACTAACCGGTTAGTATTTCCAGTTAACTGGTTAGCAAATTAACCGAAATGCCCATCCCCATCAGTCAGTGTCCATCAGTGTTAACATCACTCTATTCATTCACCTCGCAAGTGAAATCAGCTAAAGTGTTGATTTCCAATGCCACCTTACAGCGTGTTTAGCCACAGCCTTGGTGAAGCTAAAGTTTTTGCTTAACCGGTTAGTATTTTCGGTTGACCGATTAGCAAATTAACTGAACCGCCCATGTGTCCATCAGTGTTAACATCACTCTGTTTATCCATTTTCCAAGTGTTGATTTCACCACTGTGTTTAGCCCGAGAACTGCTCATTCATCTACTTCATGCAGTTTATTTGCCTTCAAGTCTGAAGTTTGGCAGAGTCGACATCATGGGCTGGTTTATGACCACAATTACATACATCTACACTGGCTAAGCACCAGTTACATAGGACGGCTTGACACAAACTTCGATTGGTCCGGTAACGGTGCGTTAACACGTTAAAGAATTACTTGCAACTAAAAAATTATTTCCACTAAAAATTTAATGTCTGATAGATTCTGTCATCTATTTGTGGTGATTATGGTATCATAAATTTATGGCTTGACGAAGAGGATGCAGTAAGTCAAAGCCCGGTTATAGGATAGCAGTGTCAGCAACCATGGACCGGTCGACGACAGCAGCCAGTCGACTTCCAGTTTCTTCCCACTTTCATTGTGTCGACGGATGTCAAATCTGACCAGATTGGTCAACGAAATGCAAACTGCATTCGTGGTTGACTTAAAAATACATTCTTGATTAGTATCACTCGGTGTTACACACTTAGATAATAGATAAATAGATAGATAATGTCGATTTATATAGCGCATCGTCGTAGAAAAACCTCTAATATAAATGTCAGTCACTTACTGTTCTCTTCGACAAAATGTGCAACAATGTTTGCAAGTTCAGCACTGCGTGCTAGGTCACGAACAGCACCAGGAGAATGAGGAATTAACAAAGCTGCATAATGGCTTGCTGTTGCATAAACACACACAACATCAGTAGTGTAATATCTAGGGAATCACAAACATGTCAACAGGTTCAAATGTATTAAGGTACTTTCGAAAAATTATGCATTTTGAGTTAATTCGAGGCAAATGACAAAACAGCAAAATATCTTATGACATAAACTCAAACAAATAGTTTAAAAATAGGTCTGTATACCACAAATCCAAACACAAATGCATAAGATAAACATTACAGGAAAAATATGTAAGTTTTACCACATAATAATGAAGTTTATTGCACATGACTATAATATCACACTCCCACATGCAGCACACACTGAAGTCAGATTTCTAACAACCAAGTGCCAGCTCAGTTCAGTTCAGTTCAATCGCGACTCACTCTCACTCAAATCAGCAAACTGCGACACTTGCCGTCGTGTCACTTTCTGCATGTAACTAATATAGCTGAAGCCAGGTCAGTTAGGATCGTTCTTCTGTATGATATGATAGCCAGCTTAGTCTACTATATGACAATATTACATGCTACAGACTGGTTCATACAGGTATACTGCAAAGTGCAAACCCAGATAACTGCATAAAAGACGTCATCTTCACTAGTCACCATAAACTTTAATATCTTAAGACAACACAGACACTGATAACATGACACAGATAGACAGCAAAATTGAGAATCAAGGATGACTTTAAAACGTACGAAAACGCATCAACAAACCTTCAACAGCCTCAAAACTTATCGGCTTGGCATACGATTTACTGCGAAATTCATTAATCCATTTTCGCGAGCTGTCGTCCTGTTTTACATATTCAACTGGTCCTCCCTACGTCAAACATAACCTTACAAGTATCAACTGAAAATCATTAAATTTTTAAACTAGGTAATGGTAAAAAACAGTGAATGCCATCATCACATTCACATCAGTTCAATGTGCAATGCTATGCTTAGTGCTACCTATGCCATGTCTGCTCTTATGTCTGTCAGATTCATATATATTATGGAAAAGGCTAAATGTATCCTCACATTTTTTCACCTTCTGCTAGTATCCCCACCATTCTAGTTTTCTCATTCGAATTATTTTGGCAAAATTCTGAAGGTCGCCCGTTTTAACAGGGGCGTCGACTGCAGATGGGGCATGAAAAATTATGATTTACGACTAATATCTTGCTTTATCTCGGAAACAATACAAGATAGAACCACAGTTACTATGGAATGCCCATAGGCATAGTTTGTGAGGGAGCTTGGGAGCCAAACATACTGTAATTAGTAAAACCAAAGTGCTCCAGCATTGACTGCTGTATGCGTGTACCTGTGGAGAAGCCAATTGCACATTAAAAGCTGTTTGTGCCAAGCCAAATGACTGCACAAATGACTGTGCAGAAACACCTGCAATATGTACAACACAGGTCAACAGCATCTGCACACGAGAACTGCTAACACAGCATGACAATTGATACTTCTGTGTTCTGTCTGCAACTAGTACTGCATCGAGCATAGCATCCAATTACAGCAACTCTTGATATTCTGGATGAAGGCGTGGATGGATGGATAAATTCCCAATTCCAACAGTATGCAGTTACTTTTACACAGAAGCAAAGACAAGTAACACTTTATAATCAAAATAAAACTATATAAAAATTAGTCCCGTACGGGGACTGACGGTCGACTTCTAATATTGCGCGTACTTATCTTCAAAGTACCCGGGCGTGGCATCTGCCGTAAACAAAATCAATAGAACAAAATGCCGGTAGTAGTAAATCAGGAATGTCGCAAAGTGCAGGTTTGTACCTGGTGCTTATTCAACATTCGCCCGCTAAATAGCGCCGCTAGATAGCGCAACCATCGATACTGACATAAGACAACACCGAAATAAGCATGTCACGTTTCGAAATAACTTTTTCGTACGGCCAACGGTCTGCGGCGGGCGTTAACATGGCTAAAGCCCTCCGCCGCACCCGCGTCGACGCCAACAGATGCCACGCCCATTTGTCGCTCAAACATACCCAAATTACCAGAAGCAATAAATAA
>Ga0209149_1001420_pt1 | contig 12082 bp, 5 predicted proteins | sample WorMetTyACAVOLI2_FD_187423 | JGI IMG/M metagenome (GOLD analysis project Ga0209149, IMG submission 187423) | Marine gutless worms symbiont microbial communities from Max Planck institute for Marine Microbiology, Germany - Olavius algarvensis... ... | reverse complement strand
ATGGTCGAATTCGCGTTAAAAGTGACAATAGTAATTTTTATAACCGATATTATAATTGCACCAGTCAAAATTTTTACCGAGGCGGCCGCCTCGGTTGCCTCAACAGTGGCTACGGCGCTGCTATCAGCGACCGAAATGTTGCCCTTAAAAAACTTGAAAAGGGGGCGAGGTTGTAACACGTAGTTTTAACTGCACCGCCCGGTTTGTCGTATATGCGTCTTGCTGACGCACTTGTTAAGTTATCTTTACGTTGTTATTAAGTTGCCGCTCGCGACAGCGAGAGCGGCTTAGTGCATCGGAGCTGTCCATCTGCTTGTCCGTCTGTTAGTTTGTCTGTTAGTTTGTCTGTCTGTCTGTCTGTCGCCAAAATCCAAAAAAACGCGATTTTCTCAAAAACTAAGCAATTTAAAGCTATGGTGTTTAATGACGACCTATAGGAAGTCGCACGTGGGCTATTCAAAGAACCCATCACGGGACCCCTAAAATCCAAGATGGCGGAGATCAGCCATCTTGGATCTTGACGCCAAAATGCAAAAACGCAATTTTCTCAAAAACTAAGCAATTTATAGCTACGGTGTCTATTGACGACCTATAGGAAGTTATGTAAGCTTAACTGGGCTTTTCAAAGAACCCATTATTGGATCCCTACAATCCAAGATGTCTGAGATCCGCCATCTTGAAAATCGGAAAATCGACATGACGTCATGTTTTTCTGCCAAGAGTGGTCCGATTTGGATAAAATTTCGTAGACTGGTACAGAATGACATGTCGACTGCGGTGATATGTGGAAATGGAAACCAGATGTAGAATTCCAACATGGCGGTCGTTTGGGCGAATTGAATGGAGTGTCACCCCAGAGCCACGTGTCACATTGCAGGATACTGCCACTTGGTGAATTCACTGTCACGATTCCAGAGCCACATGCCACATTGCAGGGTGCAGTCACCTGACGAAATCAATGTCGTGATCGTGCCGCATTGCAGGGTGTAAGTAAGAATTCCATCCGGCATATTGAAAATCGTTTCTCGCCATATTTTATTTTATTTTTTGTTTTTAATGCAGTTTAGGCTTTGACGAGCGGCAGCTTTCGTATTGTTTCCGATACACTTGTTACTTACAAGTTTATAATTTTTAAGCGCCTCACTCACTTTACGTTAGTAAAAGAGGCGCTTATTGAGATAGGCTGTGTCGTGACGTCGTTGGTCGTTGGTTGGTTGGTTGTCTCGCGCGTGCACTGTGGCCAAACGGTGCATCCTAGGCCTATAGTTACTATGGAACACTAATAGAAAACCCTACCCCAGGAATTCAATGGTACAACTTTCGACCCCCTGGGGTGACCCCTAACCTGGGAATGGGCCCCCGTGAGGCGCTTTTTGTCAAATTACTTTGACCTCTTGTTGTATATTGCTGCCCAGTTTCTCGTTGTTTTTGTCATCTACACAGCATTTCAGTGGTTTGCGCACACAGTGCATGCATACATGCTACACATGCTACATGGTTGGTTGCGTGGCACAGTGGTAGAACGTTGGTCTTTGACCAGCGAACTTTCGCTGTCCTGCGCTCGACCTGCAGCTGACGGGTGACTACTTATGTGGGTAAACCGTCCGCTATAGGTTAGCCAACCAGGCCGACTCAGCCTTTCATCCTTTTGGGGTAGATAAATGAGTAGTAGGCTGCAATTGGATGTGCGCAACCTCAGTTTGGGGATGCGCCATCTGGTGAACGCTTACGAGGTAAAGGCAGGCATTTGTGTAATTGCAGGTAACACTGTGTGATCCATGCCTGAGCGCCTTGCGTGTACTACAAAAATGAACGCTGTATAAATACACTTACCTTTGGCTTTACCTTTTTTTGCACTTTGCGCAAATATCGCAGGTTGAGGAGATACTGAAGAGAGAGATGATACATAATCTGGAGAATAACTACGTCAAAGATGACGTCACGGAAAAATTCATTAGTCGTCTTCAGTTTCAGGTATGATGTCTATGACGGCTTTTGTTATTGTCAGACGAAGATATTTCAATGTTAAAACGGAAAAGCACGATTATTGTTGTTGTTTTATTGGTTGACAAACAACATGTCGGTTGGCGTGACAGTTTTCATTGCTACATTTTTCAGCGAATTTCGTAGCTGTTCGATTTGTTATTCAACATAAGGCGACATAAGGCGTTACATTCTTGCATGCATTGCATTATTCCATTTAGCGTCACTGTATTAAACCGCGCCTACTTGAGATGATTCTGATTGTGAATGTTTTGTGTGTGCCACATGTACAGGAGCAGTGCTGTGGTGTCGTCAACTACACTGATTTCGTTGGTTCAGTATGGTACAACCAGTCGCGAGTATGACGTCTTCCATTACTCTCTATGCTATTCTTGTTGTATTCATATTCACACATCGTTTATTAGCAGACCAGATATAAAAATTGAACATGATAAAACAAAGAATTAAGATGGATTGCTAAAGGAGACAAAGGTCAGTATGACTCTAGCCTCTTACACAACACGAAAACAATGTTAACTGGAAACGCTACTCGACCCAGATGGGTCGAGAATGATGGGTCGAGAATGATGCCTAATTTAAGCCTCTAGGTCTGTCTGCGGTCTTGTGTGACTTTGAACGTTTGCATTGCGACACAATGGGCAAAGCAATATATGCCTGACAGGTTTGGTTAAAATTCGTCGGATTGTTTTTGAGAAATTTTGCCGAAAGGGAGTTTTGTGACCCCGAAAAGTTGGCAGTTTTATGCTCTTGCTCCGTGCACCATTTGTGCCAATTTGCGTCAAAATCAATTAACTCGTTTTCAAAATTGCATCTTTACAAGTTTGGTAACAGACGAACGAACGGACGAACGGACGGACGGACGGACAGACGGACAAGCCGAGAACATAATGCCGATGAGATAGGTAAGAAATTCCAAGTTTTCGAAGTCAAGCGCTTCGTTGATGCCAGTGGATGACAGTCTGCCGTCTTGATACACCGGAAATAGATATAGTCGCCAGAAACGCAAGTAGTTATCTCATACTGGAGGAACTGTAGTGGTTGTGCCTGTGTTTCGACGTTGGGCTGTACAATTGTGCTAATGTCTTACTACACCAAAAATCGTCTTATCCCAGGAGTAGCTATATACGGCTGTCTGCAACCAGTAGTTGTTATGCAGAGCATACGTAGAAGAACAAGAAGCTCATCTGTCGCAGAGAGACTGCGCGACGCTTCGTGTCATTGAACATTTTGCTAAGTGACTCAAGATCACTCAAAGTCATTCGAAATGACACTGTTGAGTGGGGCGTGTGTAACTCCCTATTATTATTTCATTGAATCTATGTATTTTGTACCGTTTCTGAGATATTCAGCGTCAAAAAACGGCGTGACCTTGAAATTGGGGGTAAAGGTCGTTCAACGTCATTGAAAATGGCGCCGTTCGATAGATCATACAATTTTTTATTGGTTGGCCATTGTAAGGATAGTTGTATTTTGTATCATTTGAAAGTTATTTGACGTTGAGTCATCGTGACCTTCAAAAGGTCACTGCAGGTCATTCAAACTGGTGACATTCGAAAGCTTGGGTGCGGTTTTCTATTCGCCTTCTATAGTAACTATGGCCGTATCTTTAACCGTTTGTGAGATATTCAGAGTCAAAGAATAGCGTGACCTTGAGATCTGGGTTAGCGGTTGTTCACGGTCATTGAAAATGGCGCCATTCGATAGATTACATACGACTTTCTATTGGACCGCCATTGTAAATATAGCTCTGTCTTGTACCGTTTTTGAGTTATTTGACGTTGAATAATATCGTGACCTTGAAATCTGGGTTAGAGGTCACTCAAGATCATTCAAACTGGTACCATTCGAAAGCGTGGGTGCGGTTTTTTATTCACCTTCCATAGTAACTAGGCCGTATCTTTAACCGTTTATGAGATATTCAACGTCAAAGTATAGCGTGACCTTGAAAACTGGGTTAGGCGTTGTTCAAGGTCATTGAAAATGGCGCCGTTCGATAGACCATTTACGACTTTATATTAGTTCGCCATTGTAAATATAGCTCTACCTGGTACCGGTTTTAAGTTATTCGACGTTGAATAATATCGTGACTTTGAAATCTGGGTTAGAAGTCACTCAAGGTGATTCAAACTGGTACCATTCGAGTTTGTGTGCGGTTTCCTATTCGCCTTTCATAGTAACTATAGCTCTATTTTGCATTAGTTCCGAGATCAAGCCCGATATTGGTCTAAAATCGTGATTTTTTCATACCACCCTTGCATTCGACGCCCCCGTTAGGGGGTCCCCGTCGGAATATTGACATCCCGTTTGGTATGGGAAAACTAGAGTGGTGGGGCTACCCGATGGTGAAAAAACTTTGAGGACATCTATAACTGTTTAGACTCAATACCGGCGTGTGACAGACGGACGAGCAGACAGACATCTTGCCACGGCATAGTCCGCGCTATGCATACGCGTCGCGCGGTAAAAATACTAGACGTTCTACCGGCGATGCGGCGGTCGAGCGATTTAGTGCATGCTAAGTCGTTGTACAGTATAGTCACTGGAATCACTGCTGTCCATGTCCGCAACCTGAGATATACGTTGACGCCATAGTCGCCATTCAGTAGGCCGTCCTCAACCCGTACGTGTATTTTGTCTTCTATCTCTGTCGCAACTTTAGGCAAAATGACTTCCGACTCGGCAGGCATCAATGCACCATATTTGTATTTTCGGTAAAGGAGACATCGCATACATTGAATTTGACGCCATTGAACAGGTCATACATGTTAATTGTTTTTATTTTTTTAACAGGGGAGTGCAAGAGTCCTTTGAGACCTCACTCCCCCTTAGCATTCCTTCTCTATACTTTTCTACTTTATTTTTTTATATGGTTTGCTAATAAATCATCTGTGTGTGTGTGAAAGTGAAAAGAGTTGTTCCCCTAACATACAGCAAAGGGGGGTTATTATGGGGGGGGGTGTAAACCAAGACTGCACTAGCGAATAATAGACAAGAGGCTGCATTGAATCAATACACAGTATCAACGACTGTGATGAATCTATGATAAGTAATAAAGAGTGAACATGTTAACATTAACACTTATTCACTTGACAGAGACCGCTAAGAAACTCTCTTGTCGACTTTTATTGGACAAAATGTAAAGGTCAAATTGGGGTGGACTAGACATACACAGCAGCATTCAACTAAATAGTGAAGTAAGTAAGTAAGTAAGTAAGTAAGTAAGTCACGGGTATATCCGTGTGTGACACCCCCTGGTTCTTGCTTACACCCCTCTGTTATGGAGTGCTGGATAAAACCCTGTCTGGAAACATGAGGCAACTATTTGCGGTTTAACAGCTACCATAATCTATTGGTACGTCGAGGAACTTAGATTTGACGCCAATGGAGAGGCCGTCCTTGAAAACATACATAGAGTTGTTTGAATTTCTCGTGCACCTGCAGTGCCACACCATTAAATATAGGCCTAAGTATAGTTTCGGTGTCGCAGTCGCCGTACTTGTACTTCAGCTAGTAGCTACTCCGGTAAAAAGAGGCATCGCATCTATACCGACTGTGTCGCCGGCTGGATAGCGTGTTTTGGAGATGGTTTTGAGATCTGTGTTTGGCGTTGTTCAGGCGAACAAGACAGGCGAGTACGTACCGCGCACCTGCTGTGTGAAGCAGGATGACAGCGCCTGGCCTAAAATACGTTTTATTAACGAAACACGCTGTCAACAGGATGCCCACTCGCAGCGGAAGGAGAGCAAATATCTCAACATAGAGGTTGTATATTATGTTTGTAGCCAAGCGAAATATTAGGCCTAACCCTTTAATGGAAACGTCAAAATGACAGAGCAGCGGACCATCGTACAGCAATACGGTGATTGGTACACTGGCCGTTGATGGGTGGGCTGTTACATTTAGTACAGCGAGGATGGGCCTCGCTCAGTCCCCTCCTCGCTATACCAAATGTAACAGTCCACCCATCAACGGCCAGTGTACCAACTTCATATTCGATGTGGCACTATAATTACATTTGCGCTCTAATAGTATACAATATCCGTAAGTAAATGAGAGCGTTATCTGTATATGCATATTTCAACGAAAGCGCAAACAAACGACAGAGCCAGACGTTATCAAACGTTACAGAAAACTGTGCAGGTGGCATGAGTTACTTGATTTTCAAGCAAAATGCGTGTTTTTTTCAAGCAAAATGCGAATTTTTTTTTTACATAACTGTACCCAAAATACTAGCAACCAGCGTGCTGCGCGCAGAGCCACGGACATCGCACAGAAACCGCGCGTTGCAGTGCATCGTGTACATTGGAAATGTTCTGTGCGTTATAGTGAAAGTACAAACAAGCGCAGCAAAGCAAGCGTGTAGCGTTTATTAATATGACTATAATTCAGGGGTTCTGAACATCTCCCCCTATATCCACACCCCAATGGGGATTTCCACGATGTCCCGATATTGCCTTCACCTTCACACCCATACATTGTAGCGCACCTAATAAATCAGCTGCTGAAACTTCGTTATGTCCCTCGAAAAAGTACATCTCTGAACGTTGTGTTGCAAATAGATTTAAACAGAGTACAATCAAATTAGGACAGCAGGACCTTGGATGAATTCTAGATGACAATGCCAAATTTTGTCCGAAAAAGTCTTCAAACGACCGAGTTATTGGAATTTAAATCTCGACGACAAGAGATGACATCACTTCCCAATTTTGCATTACCTACTTGACCAATACTTGTCGAACTCAGGAAGTGACGTCGTGACAAATATTGTGACGATTCTTACGAACCTTTATAAATTTCCCTATTACGTAACCATTCTGGTCGTCGTGATTATGCGGCTAAAACTTGATTAATATATACATGTAGGCCTATGCGCTTGACAACGATAATGAAAAGCACACACGGGTTACTTACTTTTCGTGGACAGGGTGAACGCGGCATTGGAAAATGCGATTTGTTGCCGTCAAGATCGAAGACCACCACTTCGATTAGTTAAAATATTTTTGAAATCTGGTAGTAGATCATTCGGAATTCATCTGGAGTCCTCCTACTATCCTAACTTCGTTGCATTCCGTTTAAATATAAACAGTTTGTTACGCAGCATTTTAGGGGTGTATTTACGGCGCAGCATTTCGGGATTTACTTTTTGTGGGACACGGTGTAGATTATGTTTATTCAGACAGAGTTTTTTTTTTCATATTAGAGGTGTGCAAGGATTTTATTTTATGGGAATTGGAGGAAGTGGGAGTACATCGCATTCCTGCTGTCTCGTAGCCCAGATTTTGGTTTATTTACCCATTATTTACGCGTTATAGTTGCTGAACTGGGCGTCGCTACGCTCTCGACGCCTGGGCTGAAAGCTGTCTTGCAGTTGTTGCTCGTAGTCTGCTCCGTGCTGTATCTTCGTACGAAAGTGTGTGCAAGTACAGATATATTAGCATTTTTACGAAATTCAATATGGCCGCTGTCCGCCGTCTTGGAGCAATACGTCTGTGTTGGGATGAATGCGTGTAGGGCTGTTACGGTAAAGTCGCTGATTGGGTCAAGAAACGCACGATCTTCATGTTGATCATAGCGGCTGTCGTCGTCGTCATCGAAGTAAGTAGCCACACGTGTGCCCGTGCGAGTTCGTCGAATTGAATCTTGTGAACTGCACCAGGCACCGGCTTTGTTATTATTTATTGAATACGCAACTAATGCAGCACAATAATGTGGCCCGGAAATCGCATTACGCCTTACACTCCGTCCCTCCGTCTGTCTGTCCGGTGTCCGTTTTGAGGTAAAAAGTCAAAGGTCAAGGAAACCGGGGGCTGGAATGAAAATTGTTTTGGCGCATATCTTCGCGAAAAAATATATCGATTCACGTAAAACTAACACCAACATGACCTCCGTTGTACGCTGCACGCAGCAAAAATGAGTACCGGGTGATATTTGACTGTGACGATGTGCTTTTGCAGGTAAACGGCACATCGACACATTGCTGTGTCGCCGTGAAACAGACTTGGGGGCCGCATATCGTGTCGTTGTTCTGCGACACAGCCACTTGTTTAGCTTTATGATATCACAGTACCGACACTTTCGCGAAAGTGTCGCGGTTGTACGTTGGCAAGCCTATTCGTCTACATCGCTCTTGTATAATAATAATAAACAAGTGTATCGGAGACGAAACGAAAGCCGCCGCTCGTCAAAGCTCAAACTGCATTAAAAACAAAAAATAAATAAAATATGGTGAAATACAATTTTCAATACAACCTGCAATGTGGCACGATCATGACATTGATTTCGCCAGGTGATTGCACCCTGCAATGGGGCATGTGGCTCTAAAATCATGACAGTGAATTCACCAAGTGGCAGCACCCTGCAATGTGATATGTGGCTTTGGGATGACATGCCATTGAATTCGTCCAAACGTCGGCCATATTGGAATTCTACATCTGGTTTCGATTTCGACCATATCACCGCACTCGACATGTCATTCTGCACCAGTCTGCGAAATTTTTATCTAAATCGGACCATCGTCGGCAGAAAAAAATGACGACATGTCGATTTTCAAGATGGCGGATATCAGCCATCTTGGATTTTAGGGGTCCAATAATGAGTTCTTTGGAAAGCAAAGCCAACGTACGACTTCCTATAGGTCGTCAATAGAGACCATTGCTTTAAATTGCTTAGTATCTGTGGCACAATGGCAAGTATCTGTACTTTTTATACTTATGCCAGGCCAGACTGGCAGGCGGAGACATAATGTTCTCGACCTGTCCATTCGTCCGTCTGTTACCAAACTCGACGTTGAATATCTCAGAAACAGTACAAGAGAGAGACATAGTTACAATGGAGTGCTAATAGGAACTTACACACGGGCCACTGAACGGTGTAATTTCAAATGACCTTGAGTGATCTTGAGTGACTTGGCAAAGTTTGCAGCGACTCTGAGCGTCGCACGGCCTGTCTGCGACAGCTGAGCTTCTTGCCTAGTTCACTTGTATCTTGCCCGTGTAAGAGTTGAAACAATGGGACGATGAACTTGATGATGACGCAGGTGCTCGGTTTCGCGATGGCATTGTGTCTGCGGAACAGACTCGTCGAGACGCCGGACAAGGAAGTCGAATAGTCTCCGACGTGCAGTCAGTCGCGCTTGTCCAGCCACGCACCGTCTTTTCTCTTCGCTGGCCGTGGAGTACTGGCTTGTCTCCGAGTTAACCTTTAATGGGCACATTAAAACCGCACAGCAACGGACCATTGTACAGAAATACGGCGATTGGTACACTGGCCGTTGATAGATGGGTAGGCTGTTACATTTGGTTCAGCGAGGAGGGGCGTGGGCGGGCTGCGGCCCCGCTCAGTCCCCTCCTCGCTGTACCAAATGTAATAGCCCGCCCATCAACGGCCAGTGTACCAACTTCACATTATTCGCTGTGGCACTATATGATTGGCTTTGCACTATAAAGGGTTAACTCGAGACTGCACTGAATGTTAATGTGTCGCACAGTTCGTATTATATTTTCAATTGTCGTCGTTGTTCGCTTGTCGTTGTTGTTGTGATTTTTGACGTAATGCAATGGAACAAAGGATCTACACGCTTTCCGCGGTCGTAGTAGTACTAGTAGTCGTCGCCTGGTGTTCTGTGTCGTCGTTGTGTGACTGTGTAACTACAACAGGGACACGCGGTGCTTGCTCACGACGACGTTGCTAAGGCTGTCTAAATTTGCAGACTAATTCACTCGATTCAATTCGTATGATTGATGTCTGCTGTTCCGTTGTCTCGTCGTCATATCTGACAGTTAGTACGCCGGCGAGATGTTGTTTTTGGTCGTGTTTGTTTGTTTATTTGTTTGCAAATTTACGGGAAAACGGCTAAGCAAGCTATCGTTATCAAACTGTCGAAATACAGCGCAAATAGCTGTTGTGAAATTAAGTTTTGGACAAAATTGAACGAAAATCCAGAAACTAGTGTATTGAGCAGGTCAGTGCAGTGACAACGCCACCTAGCGAATGTGGCTAAACCGCGGCGAGGATGTTGTGCTTTGCACTGCTTGCTTATCTGTGTGACTCGTATTGGCTGTCGCTTCTGTTGCATTATTGGTCCTGCTGTTATTGTACGTTGTAATCACTGGCTTGCCTTCCCTCTAAACATGATATTTCACATCTTGGCATAATGTTACTTGACGTCAATCTCTGAATATTTCAATCCGTCCACAGCGTGCGAAATCTGTCAGGGCTTTCAATGGATTATAGCTCTACGCCAATTTGTGCGGCTTTACCTCTCAAAGCATAGTTTTTAATTTATTTCGGTCCTTTTGTGTGGTAATTCTGTTGTCATTTTTTTCTAATGTGCTGCGGCGCCTGCAGTGGTCTGTAATAGACGCCTTTTAAATTGACGTATTATTATTATCATTGCAGCAATCTTTGTTGTTCTCTGTTATGAGATCTGCATCTCAGTCACATTGCTGGTGCTCTGTTATTGTACGCATTATCATAGTTTAGTCAAAAACTATTCTTCATTATCTCTGTTATTTCTCTGGTATATTTTCGGCAGTCGGCACAATAGTTTGTTGATCTTTCCTATATCTGTACGTCTTTGCTGGCCATAAAATAGCAGCGCAGTCATTAATCAAGACAATATAGGACAAAAATACGGGAAAAAACTGCTCGGATGACATGATAATACAATAAAAAGCGCAAAATGAAATACGATTCACGCAGCAGTAATAATAGAGTAAAATATTACGTATTATACTAAACCAAACTTGGCAGCTTTGTCTCTCAGGAGCTGAGTTTATGATGTTATTTGATTTGTCACTTTGTGTTCTTGTCATATTAAGTATCATTATCGTATGATCTCCTGCTTATCGAATATTAGTAATTTAATTCATTCTCTGGTGCTGCTATATTGTTGAACGATTTGGTGTTTATTAAGTTCGAAAGGACTAATAGTGTGTCAATAGTATTTATAATGTGTGACCTGTCATAATGTCTTCTTTTTCTTTCTTTTTCGTTTCTTGTTATATTTTTATACAATCACTGTAGTTTCTTTGCTTCGACTATAGATAAATAATAAAATAACAATTTAAGATGGTGTCAAGTGCCGCAGAAACATTGCAGGCCTGTACACTGTGACCCAATAAAAAGTGTGATCACTTCTTCGACGATAAGTTGAACTAGACCTGTCCGTTTACTAATTTTTTGGCACACTTATAACTGTAGCTGGCCATCGACAGCTGTTTTTATTTTCCAATCTCATCCATTTAATGCAGCTACTTTACCTTGGCAAAATGTCAAGATATAAATATAAGTAAAAAAATAAATAAAAATCATGAAAATTTCATGGGAAAATGCGATTCTGATCAAAAATCGCTCTCAATGGGATAGTGTATGAATGCTGTTGAGTGAATTTTTGGACTTTGGTCCGAAACTTGGAAGCACTGATAGTCTGCTAAAGAGAATCCGGAAGGCGGGTACATTTGTCCGGCAACCAGGCAGCGGCAGACCGCGTTCGGCACGTAGCGACAAGAATATGTCTCGACAGTTTCCCTGCACTGAATAGGTGAGGTGAGAAAATAAAAACACATGTTGATGGTTTTTTTTATCGCGCGTCAGCATACCGACGCGCTATATTTATATAGCAAATCTGTCCGTCTGTCTGCCCGTCTGTCCGTCCGTCTGTCCGTAACGTTCCGGTATCAGATGAAAACGGCTTAATATATCGTCATAGTTTTTTCAACGTACGGTAGCCCAATCATACTAGTTTTACCATCATCAAACACCTTCACGAAATTCCGACGGGGTCACTCCCTGCGGGGGCGCTAAATACAGGTGGGGTATAAAAAAATTCGCGATTTTCGACCAATAAGTCGCTATATCTCGCAAACAATGCAAGATATCGCCATAGTTACTATAGAAGGCGAATAGGATACCACACCCAAGCTTTTAAATGGCACCAATTTCAGTGACCTCGAGTGACCTCTAACCCAGATGTCAAGGTCACGATATTATTCAACGTCAAATAACTCGAAAATGGTACAAGATAGAGCTATATTTACAATGGACGACCAATAGAAAGTCGCATGTGGTCTATCGAACG
>Ga0209149_1001419_pt1 | contig 12083 bp, 3 predicted proteins | sample WorMetTyACAVOLI2_FD_187423 | JGI IMG/M metagenome (GOLD analysis project Ga0209149, IMG submission 187423) | Marine gutless worms symbiont microbial communities from Max Planck institute for Marine Microbiology, Germany - Olavius algarvensis... ... | reverse complement strand
ATTCGAATTTTTGACCATTTCTAGCCTTTACGTCCCCTATATCTCAGCGACCGCTAAAAATAGAGGCTTACAAGCAGCGTATGAAGCTTTTTGACCCTCCCTGTAGAAACACTGAAATCTGTCCCCCGTGGAAAAGCTGTTTGGAATGCGAATGGCGGGTTTGTGTCAGTTCTACTGACGCACTTGTTTATTCTCAAATCATGTAGACTTTTCATTATCAGATAGTCAATATGATCACTCATACAAAAAGCTCCAACACCGCTGACCTGCAAGGGTTTAGTAGCTGGCCTAGTTCCTTTTTGAAACGTCAATTTGCGCTAGCTATTATAGGTCTAGGCCCTTAAGTGCCTTATATACGCATATATATTTATATCTGGTAAGATTCCTAGTGACTGGCGTTTGGCAAATGTTACCCCTGTTTTCAAAAAAGGTGTATCATCAAATGTCGCCAATTATCGTCCTATTTCTGTCACGTCAACGTTCAGTAAAATATTTGAACGCATAGTTCAGCAACAGATGTTAGCATAGTTGTTAGACAATCAGCTTATTTTACGCCATTGCAACAGTTTGGCTTCTTGTCAAAGTTTTCAACTTGTCCCAATTACCTGATTGTATGAAATGAATGACTGGACGCTTTCAATTCAAAACCGTCACGTTGATTTTACAAAGGCATTTGATTCGGTTAGCCGCCCCAAGCTTATTCATAAGTTACAGGCGTACGGTATGGTTTTTGTGGACGCTTATTGTGTATTCTATCAGACTTTCTGTGCGATCGTACGCAACAAGTGGTCTCACCCAATGGTAGGCCTACGCTTCGCTCGGTTATTAGTGGTGTACCGAAGGGTAGCGTCCTTGGGCCGCGTATAATCATCTAGTAGCATATTAATAGACAATAATAACAATTACTTGTAACTGACAGGGAAAGAAACACATCAAATTACAGCCATGATGTATTCGTCGCCCTTCGTGTTAAAGAACTTGTAGACATATCCCGGCTTTTGCTTGCTGGGATAAACTACAATACTCTCATTTAGATAAGGCCTACGAGACACCATTTTTTGACCTTTCCGTTACAACTTGAACTATGTGTTATTTTATAGTAATTAATGTTAAAAACTTCCATGGAAGTTTAACTACAGTTGTAAGGGCTCAAGTTTGGTTCAAATCGGCTGCTGATTGCATGAGAACTAAGAAAACAGAGAAGTGCTAACAAAATGTACCCTAACACTGTTCACTAGCCCGCCCGATTTGAGCGTAGTTTTTTCCTCTTTTGTTTGTTTGTTTTTGTTGTTGTGTGTTTGGTGCTTTTTTTCACTTGTTGCTGCTACCTTTCTGGCGAATAAAGATGTATATAAATGTCAGAAAATGGCCTATTTCTTAGTGGCGGTTGCTGGGACTGTGAGCTGTGACTCAGCCCCGCCTACACGAAGTCGGCGACGCCGCCACGCCGTCCACCGCTGCCTCCCCCACCCCGCGTATAACCTTCCTTTCGCTACACTCCTGGGATCAAAGGAAACCTACCTCGCTACATAATCATTGTAAAGTGCTGCTGTCACGAGTCTGACTCATGTAAGTGGCGCTATAGCAAGTGTCCAGCATTTTTCGCTGTTCGTGTAATTGATGTGTGGAATATTCACAAAAAAATAGTTATCGTTGTTTGTTAGTCGTCTAAAATGCGTTGATCTTAGTAAATTTTTATTTGGGAAGCGTTAAAACATATCTTAAATTAATTTTTAGTCAGCTAAATTTTCTTAATGTTTCACCTGTTTGTGTGTATATGTGTTATTTTCGAGTTACATGTGATTGTCACTGGTTAATCCGGCCCTGATTGTAAATCATTTCAATTTTTTAGCCAACCGTCTATAGACGGTTGGCTATATGGCATGAGGATGACGTCTGTCGTCTGTAACGTTCCGGTGCTGTCTCAAAACGATTCCACATACCCTGGTATCATCATTATGTCTTCACGACATGAAAGTGACATCCCTTCGCTATACCTGGACGCCAAGTTTCATCATCCTAGTCTGGGGGCATCAACCCCTAATAGGGGCAAAAACCGTATTTGCCTGCCTCCAGAACTCTCGTTATTATTAAAACGGCGAAGCGTAAATAAATTCAGGCATAGGTATTCTATGTTATGGCCGCTGAGTGTTAATTCTCAAAAATACCAACGGACGGTTGGCTATCCCAGCACTAGCTGGGCTTCTTGTAGTATTATTTTTATGGGCCACGTGTAAGCGGTCAAACAGCCCTACGTGCGCCTTGGTATGGAGCCTTATATTGCATGTGTTTTTGATCGATTTGCTCTTTTTATATGTTTGCTCTTTCTGCTTAAATACATGATGAATGTATGGGTGGAATCTGCATGTCTATGACTATATCTTCCTATCACCTGCGCAGTAGGCCTACCGTTACGTTTTGACGATGTGACGATATTTGACAACACTGATGTTATGAGAATAATTGTTATAAATTTTAATTACCGGTACTACAAGTCCAAAATTTGCAGAAGAAATTTATATTCTAAGTGAAACGTACAAATAACATAAAAAATAATAGTCAGTGAACACGAGATTAGCAATATATGCAAGATAATCAATATCCCTAAAACTAGGTACGACAGTCCTAACACACAAATGTGTTACTGCAACCACTCCTACCACAGAGAATGAACTAGAACTTCTAGCCTTCTCCTGTTACAAAGTCTGCCTATCACAATATGATCAGATCAGACTATCACCACAGTCTTACATTTTGACGATAAAAAACAGTTAAACAGTAAAACATCAAACGTCAAATTCAAAAATTCTCAGCATTAGCTTAACACATTGAACTATGGAAACACCACAAAATGCTTAAAACGTCCGCCATGTGCCTTGACACAAGCAGAGAGGCCGCGCGACGCCAATGATGGCTGCGATAATCGAATGGTCCAGCTTTCGCCATTCGACTAACAGTCTCTGTTTCAGTTCTGCAACACGTCGATCGCGTAATTATCGAGCAGTTATCTATTCCAAAGTCAAATTGGTCGAAACATCGCAATTCTGCCCCAGTTAGGGTGGTCCCCGTCACAATATTGCCATAACGTTTGGTATGGAAAAACTAGAATGGCGCGGCTAGTGGATACACGTACGGTGGTGAAAAAAGTCAGATACGTTTGCTTGTTTCGACCATTCAACTGGGCGAATATTTATCCAGTACAATGGTTTCGACAGAATACACGAACGTGACAGACAGCCGGACGGACAGACAGACGGACGGACATCGCACGACTGCAGGCATAGGTCTCGCCTATGCATAGTGTCGGGCGACAATGAACCGATAAGCATGACGATCAAGTCCGATCCAATCCCATGATCCGTGAACGCATGCAGTTATCGTATCGTAAACGGTTACGCTATCTGTTTATACCACAGCACGATAAGTGATTAACTGAATATCGGCAGTGGGTACGCCAAGCGATTTACATATAGGCCTAATATTTTTAGAGATGACGTCGATGGCGAACGACAACCAATCAGTGTTACTCCAGTGATGATTGTTATTGCGCGTCAGCATACTGACGCTCGATATAGATATAGCAAATCTGTCCGTCCGTCCGTCTGTCTGTCCGTCCGTCCGTTCGTCCGTTACGTTCCAGTATCATATGAAAACGACTTAACATATCGTCACAGTTTTTTCACCGTACGGTACCGCCCAATCATTCTAGTTTTACCAGCATCAAACATCTTCACGAAATTCTGACGGAGTCACCCCTGCTGGGGCGCTAAATACTCTCTCTCTCTCTCTCTCTCTCTCTCTATCTCTGCGTATAGTGCTCTGCCATATCGCAGGTTTCCATCTTCATTGACTCCATCTAGACCTGTCCTGGGCGGACATCTTTAGTTCTTCGTAGCTGATACTGCCTTCCCCTGTCATCAGTAGCCAATCCATAAGCATTATTCTTGGTTTCCCATAAACCTTTTTCCCCTGTATTTGTCCTTCTAACGTTATTCTCAGTAATGAGTGGTGTCTCAGGATGTGACATAGCCATCTCTTCTGTCGACTTTTAACGGTGTACTACTGGTGGGGTATAAAAATTTCGCGATTTTCTACCAATATTTTAAGTCGCTATATCTCGCAAACGATACAAGATATCGCCGTAGTTACTATGGAAGGCGAATAGGAACTCGTACGCAATCTATCAAATGGTGCCATTTCCAATGACCTTGAACGAACCCTAACACCGTTTAAAGGTCACACCACTCTTTGACGCTAAATATCTCACAAACGGCTACAGATACGGCCATGATCACTATAGAAGGCAAATAGAAAACCATACCGAAGTTTTTGAATGGCATTAATTTCAATGACCTTGAGTGACCTCTAACCCCGATTTCAACATCACGATATTATTTGAAGTCAAAAAACTCTGAAAATGGTACAACATGGAGCTATAGTTACAATGGCCGACCAATAAAATGTCGTATGGTCTATCGAACGGCGCCATTTTCAATGACCTTGAATGACCCCTAACCCAGTTTCCAACGTCACATGCTTTGACGCTGAATAGCTCACAAACGGCTACAGATACGGCCATAGTTACTATAGAAAGCGAATAGGAAACCGCACCCACTCTTTCGAATGGCATCAGTTTCAATGACCTTGAGTGACCTCTAAGCCAGATTTCAAGGTCACATAACTCGAAAATGGTACAAGATAGAGCTATAGTTACAATGGCGGACCAATAGAAAGTCGTACATGGTCTATCGAACCGCGCCATTTTAAATGACCTTGAACGACACCAAACCCATATTTCAAGGACAGGCCATTCTTTGATGATGAATATCTGCGAAATAGCTAAAGATACGGCCATAGTTACTATGGAAGGCGAATAGGAAACCGCACCCACTCTTTTGAATGGCACTAGTTTCAATGACCTTGAGTGACTCTAAGCCAGATTTCACGATCACGACATTATTCAACGTGAAATAACTTGCAAATTTGTACAAAGTAGAGCTATAGTTACAATATCGGACTAATAGAAAGTCGTATATGTTTTATCGAACCGCGTCATTTTCAATGATTTTGAACGACCCCAAACCCAGATTTCAAGGTCAGACCATTCTTTAACGCTGAAATATCTCCGAAATGGCTAAAGATACGGCACTGTGGAAGGCGACTAGGAAACCGTACCTAAGCTTTCAAATGGTACCACTTTCAATAATCTTGAGTGACCTCTAACCCACATTTCAAGGTCACGATAACATTCAGTGTCAAATAACTGGACTAATAGTAAGTCGTCTATGATCTACCCATTCTCTTCTCTTTCTATATAATGCTGACCTTGAGTGACCCTTAACGTAGATCTCAAGGTTACGGTGTAATATTTCGGCCTATAGGCCTAGATGCCGTCAACGTGTTGTGTGCGCAGCCAACGCGCGATCTGTTTGCGATAGCTAAGTTCTTGTTCATACCCCCTGTGTATTTAACTTGAAGTATCCCCTGTAGAACCCCTTCGAATCTTTGTCCAAAGTTTTTGCCGCGCGACCTATGCTGTTACAAGATGTCCGTCTGTCTGTCTGTCTGCCTGTCCGTATGTCTGTTTGTCTCGCTGGCGCACGCCGGTATATTCTGTCGAAGCGGTTCAACGTATCATAAAACTTTTTCGCTACACCATTCTAGTTTTTGCAGTACAATGGCAATATTCCGACACTAACAGGGGCGTTGAATGCAGGAGGAGTATGAAACAACAAATTAGCAAACGGATCGCGCGTCAGCTGCGCACACTACGTTAAGGGCATTTGCCTAAATATTACACCGTGACCTTGAAATCTGGGGTTAAGGGTCACTCAAGGTCACTGAAAGTGGTACCACTTGAAAGCTTGGGTGCGGTGCAAAAGTGTTGCCGAAAAGTTAAGTCTCGGCGTAGGGTTCAACAACGTTACAGACTAACAAGAGGCTCAGATGTGGCACGTGAGACCGCGCGACGCTTCCTGACATTGAATATTTTGCTAAGTCACTGAAGTCACTCAAGGCCATTCGAAATGACACTATTATTGCGTAGGGCCTATAGGGCGTGTGTAAGTTCCTATTATTATTTCAATATATACATCTTTGTTCGCCAAATGGCAACAACAACAAATAAATGACACTATATCTGTATCTGGTACCGTTTCTGAGATATTTAGCGTCAAAGAATGGCATGACCCTGAAAGTGGAGGTAGGGGTCGTTCAAGGTCATTGAAAATGGCGCCGTTTGATAGATCATATACGACTTTCTATTGGTCGACCATTGTAAGTATATAGTTGTATGTTGTACCATTTTCAAGTTATTTGACGTTGAATAAGCATGACCTCAAGGTCATTCAAACCGGTACCCGGGTACCATTCGAAAGCTTGGGCGCGGTTTCCTATTCGCCTTCCAGTTCCATATAGTAACTATGGTTCTGTCTTGCATCATTTGCGAGATAAAAGCGAGATATTGGTCGAATATCGTGACTTTTTCATAACCCTTTGTATTCAACGCCCCCGTTAGAGGGGGGGGGGGTCGCTGTAGAAATATTGCCATCCCGTTAATGGTGGGCCTACCCGATGGCGAAAACAACTTTGAGGATTGTGTAACCGTTTAGACCCAATACCGGCGTGTGACAGACGTACAGACGGACGGACATCTTGCCACGGCATAGTCCGCGCATGCATACGCATGCGCGGTAAAAATCAAGGTAGGCCTAGCCTACAGCAGTAGTACGTAGCCTACATCGATCATGATTATTCTGTTAGTGACAACTGGCTGTCTCTTTGTCATAACACCACAACAACAAGACAAGATCATAATTATAATGTATAATTATATTAGTCGTTACTATAGACATCACAGCTGAGCAACGACGTAGGCCTACCCGTGGCACGGCGCGACAAGTATAGTAAATAATAAAGAATTCCCTGCAGCAGGTGTCCTAAGAACGCGATTGGCCACCGTTCGAATGACGTCACAGGTGCATGGTTATTAGTAGCTCGTGAATGGGGAGATTCCCTGCCAGGTCTATCACTTAGCTCTGAGTCTGCTACTCCCTACGAACGTGTAGGGTAATCACCATTTAACGGTAAAAGGTGCATGTTGTCCGAAAAACTGCCCAGCTCACCCCTCCCACGCAGTAGTGGTCAAGTGCGATATTTCAAAGAAACTTGTTCGAATTTAATCGGCATAGATCCGGGGTGGAAAATCTACGTTTTATTTCCAAAAAATGAAGGTTTTTAGGTATGTACGGTTTTTATCGCGCGTCAGCAATAGCAATTATGTCTGTCCGTCTGTCCGTCCGTCCGTCGGTCTGTCTGTCTGTCCGTAACGTTCTGGTATCAGATGAAAACGACTTAACATTATTGTCATAGCTTTTTTTTCACCGCACGGTAGCCCAATCATTCTAGTTTTATCAGCATTAAACACTTCACGAAATTCCTACGGGGTCACTCTCTGCGGGGGTGATAAATACAGGTGGGGTATAAAAATTTCACGATTTTCTACCAATAAATCGCTATATGTCTATATCTCGCAGACGATACAAAATAGCGCCATAGATAGTATGGAAGGCGAATAGGAACTCGCATGAAATCTATCAAATGGTGCCATTTCCAATGTCCTTGAACGAACTCTAACCCTGTTTTCAAGGTCACACCACTCTTTGACGCTGAATATCTCACAAACGGCTACAGATACAGCCATAATTACTATAGAAGGCGAATAGAAAGCCGCACTCAAGCTTTTGAATGGCACCAGTTTCAATGGCCTTGAGTGACCTCTAAGTCAGATTTCAAGGTCACGATATTATTCAACGTCAAATAACTCGCAAATGGTACAAGATAGAGCTATAGTTACAATGGCGGACTAATAGAAAGTTATACATGGTCTATCGAACCGCGCCATTTTCAATGATCTTGAAGGACTTCAAATGCAGATTTCAAGGTCAGGCCATTCTTTGACGCTGAATATCTCCTAAATGGCTACAGATACGGCCATAGTTACTTTGGAAGGGAATATAGGAAACCGTACCCAAGCTTTCAAATGGTACCACTTTCAATGACCTTGAGTGACCTCTAACCCACATTTGAAGGTCACGATAATACTTAACGTCAACTAACTCGACTAATGGTAAGTCGCGTATGATCTGTCCAATGGTTCCGTTTCCAGTCACCTTGAGTGACCCTTAACCTAGATTTCAAGGTCACAGTGTAACATTTAGGCCTATGAATGCCCTCAACGTATTGTGTGCGGAGCTGACGCGCGTTCTGTTTGCGATAGCTAAGTTCTTGTAGGTTTTATTGTACAAAGTCAAAAAATAATTTAAAGCCTTAAAACATATAAAACGTACAGTAAGTACTCACAGACAGGCCTATGTCTCAGTTTCCGCATCTTTAACCATTTCGGAGATATTCAGCGTCACAGAATGGCCTAACCTTTTTGAAATCTGGGTTTGGGGTCGTTCAAGGTCACTGAAGAAGGTGCCGTTCGATAGAACACGTATGAAGTTCTATTGGTCGGCATTGTAACTACATGTATAGCTCAATCTTGTACCACTTTTGAGTTATTTGGCATTAAATTATATCGTGACCTTGAAATATGGGTTAGAGGTCACTCAAGGTCATTCAAACGAGTACCATTCGAAAGCTTGGCTACGGTTTCCTATTCGAACTTTATAGTAACTATGGCCGTATCTTTAGCCGTTTGTGAGATATCCAGCGTCAAGGAATAGCGTGACCTTGAAAACTGGGATAGGGGTCGTTCAAGGTCATTGAAAATGGCACCGTTCGATAGAACATATACGACTTTTATTTGTCGGCCGTTGTAACTATAGCTCTATCTTGTACCATTTCGTGTTACTTGGCGTTAAATTATATCGTGACCTTGAAATTTGGGTTAGAGGTCACTCAAGGTCATTGAACCTGGTGCCATTCAAAAACTTGGGTGCGGTTTCCTATTCGCCTTCTATAGTAACTATGGCGCTATGTTGTATCATTTGCGAGATATAACGACTTATTGGTCGAAAATCGCGAATTTTTTTTATACCCGACCTGCATTTAGCGCCCCCGCAGGGGGTGACCCCGTCGGAGTTTCGCCAATACGTTTGATATGCGTAAAACTAGAATGGTTTCGCTACCGTGTGGTAAGAAACTATGACACTATGTTAAACCGTTTCAATAGAATACCGGAACGCAACCGACAGACGGACGGACGGACAGACAGACAGAATTGCTATATCAATATCGCGCGTCAGTGTGCTGACGCGCGATAAAAATGCCGTCGTGACTGGAACCGAAATCGAGCGTACATACGTCCTTCGGCGGACACGTGACAAATATTTATCCCGCGCGATGTGTGTTGATATCGCAGCATGGCCAATGATCATTGCGAAGTGGGTGAATAGTTTCTTAACGGCACTACTCGATGACTCGCTCATCGAATGTGAGGTAATTAGTGGTCCAGAACTGTTACAGTTATTCATAGGTTTCGATAACGTGATCTGTTCGAAGATAACGAATAACTAAGACATACGAATTCCACTGATCTCAATACGTAACGACAAAAGATTTTAACGACTTAAGGAAACGACTTACCGTTCTTGGATATCACGTTGGGAATTGCCAGGTCAAATGCCAACATTCTAGTTTAATTTTTATCGTATACATTCACGTATTTCCTATTTATTTGTATTTTCTATTTTGTTCTTACACTCTCTTCTTAGCCTTTTGGCTACAAGTTTTTACAGAACATAGTTTCATTTCACGATACAAAATGTCAAACCGTCTGCGGCGACTAATTAACAGGTAATTGGGGGTAAACCCTAGGTAGAGTTTGCTCACTTCCGGATTGCAAGTCATGGGTGCGCGAATCTGGGAAGGGTGCACGTGATTTTACGACTACAAAGTGGGTGCATTGCTGCAGATCGGCTTTTATTGTTCGGTAGCGTCGCACGCGCTCTCAGCAGGCGGCGGCGCGTGTATTCTGTGTCGAAAGCGTGCGCGGGTGATGCCTGAATTGAAATGTCATCACCCAGTCATCCGAAACCACAAGGAAAATCTCCAACGTCCCGTGACGAAAGCAGCTCCTGAGAGAGTATAAATATAATGAGCGGACGGCCTCCGGCGATCAACCACAGTCTGAGACCTTCAAACACTTAGGCATCACTATAGTTTCTGCGTCGATCAGAAAAGGAAGTCTATGCCGGCGAAGAGTCATCAAAGAAAGCCGACACTATGCATCGTCACTTACTATTCGCGGTCGTTGCGGCGGTGATGTTCTGTCTTGCTCCGCTAGAGGGAGCATCTATTCCGGTCGTTCACTCCCCAGATGTCAGCACTGCTGCATACGCGCCCGAACGCGGTTCAGACGACGGAGTTATCGCAAGGTAAGTTAACTTCAACATCACGCCAATTAGTGCGTAGGCCTACGCTTAGTCTATGATAATAATCTTTCCAACAAACACGTATAAAATCTCTATACAGTGTAGTGGCCTTTTCGGCGAAATGATCCCATACAACTACGGCGACAATCACTTTTGAACTGTTTTACGGTCCACCGTGTATACTAAGCTGCGTGTTTTTTTCAAGCGTCGGAGAAAATGAGAGCGATAACGTTTTTTTTTAATTTTCGCGATACACTCCGTAGTTTCCGCGATAAATGTATTTTGTTACATCGCCCCGCGACAGCCGGTGTCACTTTTTCTTATTATGAGTTTACGTACTTACTCGGTGTCAAACTTTAGATTCGGTCGCCGCGACACCCGTGTGTCACTGCGTGCGCGTGATTACCGCAAAACAAACCTTCGGCGTTTTTTTGTAAGACTCTTTGACGTCTGACTTTTACATTTGGTACAGCGAGGAGGGGACTGGGCGGGGCCGCAGCCCGCCCAGGTCCCTCCTCGCTGTACCAAATGTACACTATCGTAAATAGTACTGTCGAGTATACAGATTAAACCAGCCCGAATGGCTTCTGGGTACACTTACTCACTTACTTACCTTCTTTCTTTGCCATATTCACAACATCTCTTATTATACGACCGCGTGCAGGCCGCGTATCACGAAACAGCTTCGCCAACATCCAGCTTTGTAGCACTAATTACATTGTAAATTAACGTTGTGTTTTTGTCCGGTCGAGTGTTGTGTGAGTAGCTAGTTTTGAACGCAAATAAAACTACTAGAAGTCTGACTGAGGTTCAGAACCTGACAAGGCAGACTGATGGATCTGTACAATAAGTATAAAATAAAATGTTCATTCCTCGTATGGACCTAACTGAAAAATGCTCGTTAAAGCTGGACATTTTGTCTCCGTCAAAATAAGATAATAAAATACGCACGCAATGTTGGTACTATCTCCATGTAGGCTATTCCAGCGACTAGTGTCCGATCACCCCACCCCCCAGACAAACCCCATCGGTCATAACCCCCTTGTGTGATGCGTACGTGGGTCGGTTAGGGTCAGGACCTGACTCGTGGGTCAGGAGTACGGATTATAGTGCCAGTTTCAAAAAAAAGAATCCCAGCCGGGTTCTGTTCTACCACAGCAAAAAGGGAGGATTATGACGTAGGGGGGGGGGCTTGTCCGGGATGGTTAACTGACCTTCTACCTCAGCGACTAAATCCCGGGTTTGACGTGTTGTTATAGGCGGAACGCGACGGCGAATGAGGGCGGCAATTTATCGGTGAAGCTGTTGTCTACAACGCAGCTCGACGTCGGTTCTTCGGACGACACGTTGTCCAGCACGGACGACGTCACCACTCATTCTCGGGTTCGACGGTGGAGCAACATGAAAATCGGGACCATGCAGACTAACTCCGAGAACCTAAATTCGAGATCCAAGTGTCCGTGGACGTACACGTACAACACCGATCCAAACCGGCTGCCGAAGGTGCTCGTCGAGGCGCAGTGCGCGCAGTCGCACGTCGCCAACCTGGCCGGACAGTGCGAGCACGTCTACTACTACGTACCGGTCAAGTGGAACGTGTCCGGAACGTGGACTGATCACTGGATCTGGCTGCGCGTCGGATGTACACTTGCCACGCCCCTCAACGGCCCACCAATCACCTTCAATTAATCGCCTTCAACCCCC
>Ga0209149_1001418_pt1 | contig 12088 bp, 11 predicted proteins | sample WorMetTyACAVOLI2_FD_187423 | JGI IMG/M metagenome (GOLD analysis project Ga0209149, IMG submission 187423) | Marine gutless worms symbiont microbial communities from Max Planck institute for Marine Microbiology, Germany - Olavius algarvensis... ... | reverse complement strand
GTGATGTCGTGAACGTTCCAGACGCTGGGCGGGAATGTTGGTCGTCGTGTTCCGTTTCCGTAGTCACTACGCCACTGACAGATTGAAAAGCCAGATTGAAATAGTCGATCAGCGGCTGTGCAAGCGGGAGCGGCGGCATTATTCGGCGCAGAAGGTCCATGCCAGCTTGTGTCGTATTAAGTCTACTTCGCAGTCTTTTGTTTTCAGTGTCAAAAGGTCATCTCGTGTTTTTCGTTGTGACAAAAAACTGTGTAATTTGACTGAAAATCCATGATTCTGAAGCATTCTCGGCGCCGCGCTGCTCTCAGCAACAGCTGAGATTCTTTTTTTAGTTTCACGCAGGTAAGTAAGTAAGTAAGTACGTAATGCTTTATTGAAAAGTTCCTATGGGACCGTTTTTACCTAAATGAACGGACCGTTTTTACCGATTCTACTACTAATCAAATAATCCCGGACCGTTTTTTCCGGACCGTTTTTACCTGGACCGTTCTTACCCGGACCGTTCTTACCTCAGGTTCTTACCTAGGGGGACCCGTTTCACTGGTCTATTATTTACACTGTGGGTACGAGTCAGCAATTAGTATGTTTTCGTGTCATTGGCTTTATTACCTCGATGTTTATACCAAATTTGCATTCTACTAGAAATAACTTGCATTTTGTTAATACGGTTGTTATTTAAACTTTGTAGTATAATAATATTATTGGTTCTAATATACGCGTTTTGCTAGTTTCACCTACATAGTCAAAGTATGCTTCTTTTCACTGGTATTTTCGGTTGTGGGCGTTGCCACCGGTCTGCCTAATTATTGAAAGGATGTGGCACGCCTGCACGCAATTGAGTACAGGCACGCCTGCACTCATTGCGTGCAGGCACGCTAAGCTTGCACTTGCAGAGACACTTGCATCCTGAGCAGTGATTGAAAATTCAGATAAAACCCTTCAGATTTTCAGATTTAGGATTTTAGGTTTGTAATTTATTTGTCTAGTAATGTTATATATGATAACTTTAAATTGGCGTTCTAGGATGGATCTGATATTTGAGATTGAGACGAAACAGCTGATTTGGTGACAGTTTCATCACTGTTTCTTTTCTGTCCGCAGTTGATTAGATATTTGCCTTTGTGTACACAGACTCGCGTTGATATTTTTGCTATTGGCATAGCTGTATCTCAGCCGAAATTCTAAATCCTCGGCCATAATTTCAAATCCTCAGCCATAATTTAGCCGAATTTTACTTCACGGATAAATCCGGATAAGCCGGATATCAGCCGTATTTTTTACTCAGCGATAATTATTTCAAAAAAAAATTCGGCTGAGGGGTCTACTGCATATGCTCTCTTGATACTGCTCAACTGTTGATAAATGACATTAATTGTTGACTTCACAGAACACTTGAGTTACGTTTGTAGTGTTGATTTTCAAAATCAGGTAAATGGATTTAACTTTTTAAACAATTCATCGGCATTTTAAAATGGCTAATGTTATTCAGCAACACAAAGCCCCGCAATATCTGATTGATTGCGTTGCGCCAGCCTTGGACATCGCCAGTAGACAGCGACTACGCTCTGCCAGTCGTCACCAACTTCTTGTGCCACATTACCAACTCAGCTCACTTGGTCGTCGGTCCTTCGCTGTCGCTGGACCGACGACTTGGAATTCGCTGTCGGCTGACCTTCGTGATCTGACGTGTAGTGACGAGTCTTTCAGACGTTCATTGAAAACATTGTTCGCTAAGTATTAGTGTGTCCAGCGCATTGGAGGTTTTTCTAGGACGATGCGCTATATAAATCGACATTATCTATCTATCTATTCGTACTTACCTAAGAGCAAATAGGTGGTCAGCTCTCATTGTGCGAATACCTACTACCTAGTATAATGTAACTTAACATTAAGATTTGGAAGTGGTGATCAAAATAAAGTTTAAACTGAATAAGTCGCATATTACAATAAAAACCAAAAAGTAATAAAAAATTTTAATGAGAGCGGGAGTGCAACCCGGGAATATGCGGCGTCATTACGAGGACTGATCCAATGAGCTACTGGACTGGTAAACTAGCTGTAAATGTTGTACATATGTTAACGCTGTTTTAGCTTAAGCAAAATTAGTAAGTGCGAATATACAGTTCCTTTTAAAATTCGTAAATTATAAGCAAGTTTCACAATTCATAAAATTCAAATTCTCAATCTATGTTTCGCCAGTTGGCAACACAGATAAGAGATATTACTCTGCTAAAAATTATGCATGCCTGCACGCAATTGCATGCAGGCATGCCTGCACATAGCCATTGCCTTACTGAAATCTACGAAATCCACCGCCTAAAAGTCGAAATCCACCCGTTTCTTGTGAAATGTACGAAATACGCCTAAACGCAATGTTGCTAAATATCGAAATCTTCAGCTACACAATGCTGTGCTTGACTAAGGATGTTAATTTCAGGGATTGAGAATTCCCAGTTCGTGATTGTTGGTTACCAGCACCGTATGGGACCCGAAGATGGCGTAGTTGACTGCGTGATTCTGATTCTGATGAGTTAATTTGTAGTCCTCCTCGTGGAGTATCGCGTACTATCCCTATAGTACCTGCAGTGTCGGCAGTGGCCTCGTAATTCATCCATAATCTGCACGCATGATAAATTTGCCACTTAATTGTTGGCATTGTAGCCAAAGTGCCATCACTTATGCTCTCATGCAGAGCTTAGAAAATCAGATTTGGAGATTACGGCTCGCCATCTCAACGAAGTTGAAGCTGTACAACATGTGTATCTTACCAATATTCCTGTATGGTTCGAGCTACTGGACGATATCTAAGACGGACGCACGCAAGATCGATGCACTCGACCAGTGGTGTCCGTATGCTGCTTGGCATTAAATGGTACCAATTTGTATGGAATGATGATGTACGGAGGCTAACGAAGCAACCCAAACTCACTGCTATAATCCAGTTGCGCCGGCTTACCCTATTTGGGCATATTATGCGCATGGACGACAACGCAGATGCCAAGAGGATCCTGTTAGCCTCCCCTCCGGCAGACTGGAGAAGACAACTAGGTCGTCCCCACGTCACATGGCTCAGCACCGTCCAACAGGATCTGAAACAACACCACCTTACGCTCCCCGAAGCAGCAGATTTGGATCAGAACCGCCCTCTGTGGAGGATGATGTTGATATATGGCACTACGCAATCGTGAGTTGCATGCCAGAAATGACGACGACGATTGTAAGGCACATTTGGTCAATCTGCGCATTTGACCAAATGCGCAACGCATTTGCATAATGGCGTTTGATGATTTCTAGCAAAGGGCAAAAATACGAATACTAAATTAATTTTCTGAGAAGGGTTACAATGTCGAATTCATTCTGAACTACACTACAACTGCTTTATTTCTCTTTTACTTATTAATTGCTCGTCACCAATGGCCAAATGCATTGCATGCCTTAGAACATCATAAAAGATGACGCCGGCAACAGTAGCCACCCATGACACGACTTCAAAGGCAATTGCTGCAGTTTTTCGTGGGGATGTTGATCACCCAAGGTCGGGCAATTACACACTTTGCATCGTTTGCGACAAGTAACGAAGCATACTGGGAGTTGAATTCAGGCTATGTTGGCTACTGTTGTCAGGTAGCATGTACTGTGATGCTGCCATTAGTGCCACCAGGACATACCTGTGTATAATGTAAGCCTATTGAAATTTGCGATTCATTCATTTGATCATTAATGATGTGTCGCCCATAAGTGGAATATGCAAGTTAAGGGGCATTTATAGCGATTAGCGACACATTACTCAACTCGGCGTTGAGTTGAGTTGCCGTTAGCGAGCGTGTTTTACATGTATGCTATTGCTTGTCAGCAGTGATCTGCTAGCTTGTTTGATTGTGTTATTTTTAGTGGCATATCTAGGTTGTTTTTCAGTCACTCAGCATTGTCCTAAAATGCAGATAAGGCAGGTAGTGTGGACACAGCTAATTAAGTTGGTAGTGATATCGATCAAGTGACACTACAACTGCCATGCTCGTGTTATATGCAGTACTGGCTATAACAACAATGCTGACAATCAGCCTAGGACTTCGTGTGCCAACTACAATAATGCTATAGCAATATAGCTCTGTGCTTCTTCATCAACTTTTGGTTACTCTGTTGTGTTGTCAATTGATACACGAATACAGCATACTTTTTGTAGCTGTTTAATGAACACATTGCACAATAAGATGTTATTCCTTCTTCCAACCAGACTGGGAGTTGAACCCAGACCGTGTCACATAGTTCAATAGGCCTATGTTATATACAGGCCTGTCACGGTGGCAATAATGGTAGCATGATGGAACGTGCTACCTGACAACAGTAGCTGACACATCTTCACAGTCAGCAAATGCCTGCATGTTTACCTGTTCGTGCTTCGCACTGACGTTGGCCTCGTGCTGTGCAAACATTCGCTTTTGTCAAGTTTTGTGCCATCTATGCAGATGCGGTAGGATTGTGGCGATGGACAGTGGCTGTGAAATCTGCCATTTGCAGATTCATTATGGTCTTTGCTTGTGTAATTAATAGGAATGGTGTGACATGACACTTTATCTATACGCCGGTTTTAGATAAATGACTTTTTGGTGACTGTATCTGAGCCGAGTATCTGCTTGAGACATTTAAGCCTAGGATAACAGCTTTATTTCAGCATCGCTATTTGCTAATGATGTTAAACAATTACTAAACGTTGCAGTTGTGTAGTCTTACTTTTCCCGCGCGATGCTATGCCATCATGCGGTGTGTGTGTGTGTCTGTCATGTTTATACATTCTGTCAAAAGGAATAAAGATATCTTCAAAATTTTTTTACAGTCGGGTAGTCTCACCATTCTAGTTTTTCCATGCCAAACTGGATGGTGATATTTTGACGGGAACCCTCCTAACGGGGGCGTCGAATGCAGGTGGGGTAGGTAGAAATCGCGATTCTGAGCCTATATCTGGCTTTACTGCCTGCTGTTAGTGGTGCAACAGGCCAAGTGTTGTCAACACGGTCGCTGGTGGACCACGGCCACCGTCCCGCAAGTTATGACATATCGCTGGTCATATACTGGGGTATGCAGGTATTCGACCACCAAGCGCCTTGCACGATAACAAGTCACCGTCGCTGTGGTTCTACAGTGCAAGACCGACCAAGCATGCTATCGCACTATACACATTACACAATCACGGTCGACCGTGAATCGTGGGTATCACAGCAAGGCTCAACGTTATGCCGAAGACAATAGAACAGAATCGAATTGTACACACTGGTAAATCTGAAGCCGAAGTAACTGTAATAATAAAAAACCTGCGCTCAAGGTATTGTACTATTGAAGCAATGAAGCTAACTACTGACAGACATGAAGCGTCGCGCAGTCTCTTTGCGATACATAGACAAGTGCATGTCATATTGTGGCATTTAATGTTTGTATAAGAACTGGTAATATACCAGGTCTGTCTTTTTTTCAGTCCTGCATGTATAGTTGCCCCAGTCCATTGAGACACTGCTGCGAATTGTCATCATCATCATAAAAGTCATCATCTTAAGCATCATCATCCTCCAACATAAAAATGAACCCAGTGAAATTGGATGCTGAAATGCAGGGGCATTTCTAGGATCTGAGGACAAGTGCCCCCTCCCCAGAAAATTTTTGTAATTCTTCATTTCAAATGGTGCATTTTCATGCAATTTGGCATGAAAATTTGTTATTTTCACGTTGAAAGGTGTGTAAAAACAAGCAAGAAACAGAATTTGGAACAGAAATTTTATACAGTAAGTAATAAAAGATGAGCCGGAATTAGACATTTACGTTACCGGTAAGGTAATGGTAAGCTAACGCTATCATCACTGAACGCTTGTTAACTAATAATTAGAACGTAGATCTTTCATTGACAGCAAATTCCATAAAACGTAAAGCAGTTTTACTTCATAGTAGCGTGTTCAAGCGAATTTCTGTGCATTATTTTTTCCACTCTCGAGCAGAGACCCGTGGCAAGCAGCCCAAGATCCGTGGTCGTCGCCCCCTATGCCGCGGGCTAACGACGCCACTGCTGAAATGGCTTACTATGTAAATCTAGTGCTGCACGTTTTTATGTACCAGAGTGATCATGTTCTATTGCCACTGGTGAAATAATGTTTGAAAACTGCAGGAATTAATGTTTATCCATTGCGGGGGCATGACGTCATATTGGTGATAGTCCGATTATGGTTCTGAAGGGTTAAGGTCATTGACCACGACTGACTGAAAATAGACTACAGATGCTGCGAATTTCAGTCCATGTGAACTGAGAATGACACAGACCATCCTAGTTGTTTACTGGTCACAGAGATGTTGTATAATGTATATTTCTTTTATTTGCAGCTGAATTGGTTACAGGGAAATACATCTAAAATGACGGATTCTAAGTATTTCACCACCACAAAAAAGGGTTAGTATATTTGAAGGTTTTTATTAATTTATCATTTTATTGTTAATTAATTTTGTACTGGCCAAAGGGTGCAGAAGTTGTATGACTGAGACAGTAACTTCATGACAGTGAGTTCAGCAAGTGGCAGCACCCTGCAATGTGATACAGTAATAATGAGGGCCTGTGGAGTCACTAAATACAGGTGGAGTATAAAACTATCATGATTTTCGACCAATAAGTCGCAATATCTCGCAAACGATACAAGATAACGCTATAGTTACTATAGAAAGCAAATAGGAAAGAAACCGCACCCAAGCTTTCATGTGGTAGCAGTTTCAGTGACCTCGCGTGACCTGTAAATCAGATTACAAGGTCGCGATAATATTCAACATCAAACAAGTGTATCGGAGACGATGCGAAAGCCGCTGCTCGTCAAAGCCCAAACTGTATGAAAAAATGAAAAAAAATAAAATATGGCGAAAAACGATTTGCAATATGGTGGATGGAATTATTACACCCTGCAATGTGGCACGATCATGACATTTATTTCTCCAGGTGACTGCACCCTGTAATGTGGCATGTGGCTCTGGAATCATGACAGTGAGTTCACCAAGTGGCAGCACCCTGCAATGTGATACGTGGCTCTGGGATGACATGCCGTTGAATTCGCCAGGTGGCAGCACCCTGCACTGTGGCAGGTGGCTCTGGGATGACATGCCATGGAATTCGCCCAAACGTCTGCCATATTGGAATTCAACATCTGGTTTTGATTTTGACCACATCACCACAGTCGACATGTCATTCTCCACCAGTCTGCAAAATTTTATCAAAATCGGACCACCATTAGCAGAAAAAAATGACGTCGTGTCGATTTTCAAGATGGCGGATCTCAGCCATATTGGATTTTAGGGGTCCAATAATGGGTTCTTTGAAAAGCCGATGTATGACTTCCTATAGGTTGTCAATAGACACCATAGCTCTAAATTGCTTAGTTTTTGAGAAAATCGTGTTTTTGCAAAAATCGCGTTTTTGCAATTTGGCGACAGACAGACGAATAGATGGACACGCCCGTCGCATGAAGCCGCTCTCGCTGTCGCGAGCGGCGGCTTAATAACTTGACTAATAGTAAGTCGTATATGATCTGTCCAGTGGTGCCATTCCCAACGACCTTCAGTGACCCATAACCTAGATTTCAAGGTCACGGAGCTACCATAGATGCCATCAACATATTGTGTGCACATGTGAAGTGCAATCTGTTTGTGATAGCTAAGTTTCTTGTGTGGTTTGTGTTGTGTCTGTGTCTGAGTTAACTGTAATTTGTGATTACAAACTGCAGAACTTTAGTAGTTCATGTTATGTAATAAGGCACTGAAATTGGGGTTTAGTTGCAGATTGCAGAATTAATGCTACATTGACAGTAATGTTCTAGCCACAGATTAGCATGCACTTGTTTTCAGAAATTATGAAGTGTGAAATTCAGAATTATGCAGTTTATGTGAAATTCAGAAAAATTATGCACTTGTTGCTGAATGTACAAAATCTCTTGAAATCCATTACATTACATTATCTTGTTGATGTTATTTATAGTACCGTATTTGCTATGATTTCTGTGTTGTTATTGCTGCAGTATGTCTTTGCCGTAGGTGAAATATTTGAGTTGAAGGCCGAACTAAACAGCGACAAAAAAGATCGCAAAAAAGAAGCAGTGAAAAAGGTGATCGCGAGCATGACTGTAGGCAAAGATGTCAGGTAAAATTATAGTTAACTTTTTATGGCTATGGTTCTCAACCTTTTCTCATGAAATGACCTGCAGTGTATTGACCACAGTGTCCACACACCCCATTCACCTTCACACTTTTTACTATTCCGACATTCCCAGTCAATCACATTGTACAGCTAGAAGCTAGGTTCTGCTTATTTATTTAGAGAATTAATTTCACATCTAGATTGTGATGAATACCTTGGGGGCATACTTCTCGTTAAGGACCCTGTTTTACAGCCGTTTTAAAGAAGATAAAAGTTGTACTTGCTATGGCAGACTAATAGGACTTCATATATGATCTACTGAATGGTGCCATTTTAAATGACTTTTGAGTGACCCCTAACTCAGATTTCAAGGGCACACCATTACTGAATATTGAGTATCTCAGAAACAGTACAGGAGAGAGACATAGTTACAGTGGAATGCTAATAGGAACTTACACACACACTTCACTCAGCGGTGTAATTTTGAATGACTAACTAACTAACTTGGCAAAACTTTTAACGACGTAATGTTGCATGGCCTATTTGTGACAGCCGAGCTACTTGTTTATTTTGGTTCATGTCTTTGTGAAGACATAGGTCACCACTTAAACGTTTCTTGGTCGAAGTATATCATTCTGAAACATAACATTATGTTACAAAGAGAGTCATGTAAGTTTGAGCAAAGCGAGGTGCTATTGTTTTTGCCGAGTTTGTCTGTCTGAAGCTGCTCTTATTTTTCAGATTTGACTTGACTGTCATATGATTGTCATGAACAGATACATATATGATTCATTTCGTAAAGGTGTACGTGTTTGTCAACACAATAACATGAAAACTATTGCAGCTATCTGCTTTCTGCTTGGTAGTTATGTAGATTGGAGAAAAATCTTTAATGGTTATGCATGTCAAGGTCACAGGTCAATGTCAAGGTCATTTTTGGAGGGTTTAAAGTCACTCGGTAAGGTTGTGAGCTATTCTGTAATTGGTGGTGAGATTCAATCTCCGATGTGATTTGCTGAGTATTTGTAGTTCAACTGAGGTGGTCATATTTGCCAAATATGACATCAACGAAGTAGAAATCAGTAATCACACCTACCAAGGCCGTCATGCAATACGTTGGTTCTGTGTGGTCTGTGTCTTGTGCAGTGTCTGTCATGTGACTGTTTGATTATTACTTGATGTAATCATTACAGCACAGACTTTCTACAGCATGGTGTCCAGTGGCTATCAGCGTTATTATCATCGCCCATCAAATTGCTGGTGATATATTCCTTGCCATCCTGTCTACCTAGCACTGAGTGCATTAGAGGCGATATTTTTGCGACGATGCATGGACATTTACGTTATAGACCGTCAAGTGCCTAAATCCTGCAATGAAGCATGAAATTATTGCCGTTGGAAGCAGTGATCACTGAATGTTGGTATCTGGCTCAGAACACACCGACTGGTTGGTTGGAGGCAGGCTGGAAATATGAAATACAAGATGCACTGTCTGTGTTGTAATGAAATAAGACAGTGAGCTGCTTTGTCATACATCTGTAGTTCATTGTGTGTAGTTTGTGTTCTATTGCCAGTCTATTAATGCCTCGTGTTACTGCTTGGCAGCGCTCTGTTCCCGGACGTTGTCAACTGCATGCAGACTGACAACCTAGAGCTGAAGAAACTTGTCTATCTCTACCTGATGAACTATGCCAAGAGTCAACCAGACATGGCAATTATGGCTGTCAACACGTTTGTTAAGGTCAGGCAGAAATTCAGTGTTTTTTAAAGGAATTAACTGCTGTTACACAATATTATTTCCATCTGTTTGTATGAATACATTATGCCAGTTGCAGTTATATCATTAAAGTTGCAATTACATAACACCTTTGTCGGAGGTACATGCGCTCTACCGAGTGCCTTCTAGTTGTCAGTGTTCTAGTTCTTGTTAAGACAAGCAATTACTTAAGGATGTAAAAAGTAAGGATATTCATTATTTGTCTGTGAGTTATTGCAGTATGTATGTGAATACTGCTCGTGGCATTGTGGATATGTTGAGAGGCAGCACGATGTCACATATTTTTGTATTTGAACGTGACGTGCACTGCTTGAGCACACACTACACTGCTGCTGCATGCGTGATCAGCTGGCTACAGGTCTCTGACCGTTGTTTTGTTGTATTTTTAATTAGGACTGTGAGGATAGCAATCCTTTGATCCGAGCATTGGCTGTACGGACGATGGGCTGTATCCGGGTTGACAAGATCACTGAATACCTCTGTGAGCCGCTGCGCAAGTGTCTGAAGGATGAAGATCCCTATGTGCGCAAGACGGCAGCTGTCTGTGTTGCGAAACTGCACGACATTAATGCACAGCTTGTCGAAGATCAGGGCTTCCTCGACAGTCTGCGTGATCTGTTGTCTGATTCCAACCCCATGGTTGGTGCTTCTGCTAATATTTGTGTGATGTTTGTGAAATGTGAGATTTCATCCTTAGACTAATATCTGAATGATTGTAGTTGCTAAAAGTCAGAAAGTAAACTCTAAATGACATTTTTGTTTGTCACATATTATTTACATGGTTTAGCTAACAGTGGGTATTAATGTTCTGTAATTGAAACTAATCTACCACCGAGATCTATTGCATAATTTCTTATTAATGTTGGATATGTCATTATGAGTTGGCCTTTGAACGTGGCTTAAGTCATCATACTGCCAGCTACTTAGTTGCATGGGTCATTTTTAATTCTCGATAGAGAATGACTGATGTATATATCAGACATCGGCAACATTAGCATCCACTGAGAAAATCAATATCTCAGGTTTGTTGATACCAATTCAGACCAAAAATAACCGTCAGCATTGCATGGAGCTGCATCCACGTGTGATTGCTAAAATCCTGTGATTGACGGCTTTGAATAACGTCCTCCTCCCATCCCCCATCATTAATTGGCATGCCATATGGGATTGCTTAAATCTACAAGGCGATGGGCACACTCTTGCATTCGTTGTGGACGTATCCTTTCATGATGTCACAATTACCGGCATCTGCACGGTCTGCATTGTCGTTCATAGCCAGGTTCTGTTGTTCATGTGTTGACTGTCTCATTGCCTTCACTGCATACAGTGGCTAGCAATGGCAGTCGGGGACATAGCTAGCTGTGGACATAACTGTCGTGTGCTGTCATGCCATTGAGCAAGGTTTGCCATACACATATTGCACTGACCGTGGCCTCATCTGTTTACTTGTATTGAGTGATGCCGACTGAAGTGAGTGTAGCATGTGACAGTACTGGGAATTTTGCATGGTTACACATTTCGTGGCAGCATGGAAGAAGGGGAGTCTGTCTGGTTAATACCAATACTTGAATGCATTTTGCATTTGAATGCAGCCAGTTGCGGACGGTTAGCAACAGATCCAAGCCAACACGTGTGCGTATGTGACATTTTCAGTTGCAATAACATATCGCTGCATAACGTGGGCATCATACCGATACCACTACTAATGTGTACAATATCAGTCTGGCACACAAGTATGGCCAGCATGAACAATGATGCCGTAAACGTTTGTATCAGTATTGGCTGATTCAATCTCGCTAACATCAGCACATCAGACATCGGCTTTAAACTCCGAATCGGTCATTCTCTAATTCTTGGCTGCAGTGAAGGACCACATTTTTAGGTCGACTTCGAAAAGTCGACCTAATAATATTAGAGGGAAAAAATGTCTGCCCGTCCGTCCGTCCGTCCGTACGTCCGTCCGTCCACAAAAAGTTTCTTCAATTTGAATGAAAGTTGGTATATAGGTAGAGGTCGACGAGTGATGCACGACGGTATGCCGTATGGCCGGATCGAAGGTCAAGGTCAAGGTCACGAGCCCTTCAAAGTTTGAAAACCTTCCATTTTCAAAATCTATCTCCTCCGCCATTTACAACGGCAGCTGGCAAATGACCACT
>Ga0209149_1001417_pt1 | contig 12090 bp, 6 predicted proteins | sample WorMetTyACAVOLI2_FD_187423 | JGI IMG/M metagenome (GOLD analysis project Ga0209149, IMG submission 187423) | Marine gutless worms symbiont microbial communities from Max Planck institute for Marine Microbiology, Germany - Olavius algarvensis... ... | reverse complement strand
TGCGCTCATTAAAGGGTTAAAGATGACCGAGACGATGCCCCGACCTCCTGCAGTGAACCGGCTTCAGCCTACGTCCGTGAAGCTTAATAGGTTTCGTTTATAACTTTTCTTATAATTTTCTTGCTTACTAGCTGCGAGCGAACTCTTTCATTCTCTTGTGAAATACATGTCGGCAGTCGCAAGGCCGCGCAATGCTTCGTGTCGCTGAAAATTTTTCTGCCACTCAAGGTCACTCAAGGTCGTTGGAATTTACACCGCTGAGTAGGGCGTTCCTATTAGTATTCCATTGTAACTATGTCTCTACTGCCTCCACCATGTGACTATTAACAAACCAGCCAGGGTCCAAAACTCACAGGTACATGTACATAGGCCTGATTGCCAGACAATTTCCACAAGTATGCTAAGGCTTTTACCGCGCGATGCTATGCATAGCGCGGCAATGCCGTTGCAACATGTCCTTTCCTCCGTCCGTCCGTCAGTCACTCGCCAGTATTCTGTTGAAACGGCTAAACATGTTATCAAACTTTTTTCACCACCAGGTAGCCACACTATTTTAGATTTTCCGTAACAAATGGTATGGCGATATTTCGACGCCCCCCACCTGGGTTTCAAACACAGGTGGGGTATGAAAAAATCGCAACTCTCGACGGATATCTGGCTTTGGCATCGATCACTGCTGGACCGTCGCGTGTCATCAACATTTCGACGGTCGAGTATAGGTTATAGCACGCGTGCCTCGACCGACTCTCGCGATCAACAAACGCCGCCGCGCCATGCATCAGTGAATCTTGTTTATGACAGAAAGCCAGGTTACGCCGAAGACATCAAAACAAAATTTAACTGTATGCATTGGTAAATCTGAAGCCGATATAACTAATAAGAAAAGACTGCGTTTGAAGCGTTGTACTGTTTGAAGCTAACTACTGACAGACACGAAGCATCGCGCGGTATGGTAAGTATAGTAGGGTTTAACGCCCCAATCGACACATTATAGGTCATTTCGGAGACGATTTTATGGGTCAGATGACCCAACCAACAGCGTCATAGCACTGAAGGACGATGGTTAGTCAACCAGGGCAATGGCCAATCCCACTAGAAAGCATCGCGCGGTCTCTCTGTGACATCTGAGCTACTTGTTCATTATCTCATGTAACTGCACCCACTGCTGCTGTTCGACGACTTTGCTTTCCTTGTCATAGACTGCAAAACCTACGTGACAAACCTCAAGCGACTGTATGTTGGACGTCAGCGTTTGCACGGTAGATTTCAGTTCTGCGTTTTCACTAGCATACTGCCTCAGTTGACCGCTGACTAATATTAGATCTGCTTCCAGACTCTGTACAACACAGGTACACATTCTTACGAACATACGTTAAAAATGTCCAGCGAGGTTATACTGCCGGTCTGCCATAACGGCCAGATATGCAATACTTGCCAACGTCGCTCCGTCCGTCGTCCGTCCCGTGGTTATATCTCGAAAACTAAGCAAGACAGACCCATAGCTACGATGGAAGTAAAGGAAAGTAAAGTAAACGCGGATTTGTATAGCGCATTACGCGTAATCGCCTCTAATGCACTACCGCTTCCCGTAAGTCGGCGCTGATCTCCGCTAGCCAGCCCATTCAGCCAGGCAATCAGCGAACATTGCGAGACCGCGGATACGGGCTGGTGTATCACGCCACGCAATATGCCTGTTTACTTCTCCAGCTTTGGAACCACTTGTTGTCACAGTGTTGCTGCTGCTGCTGCTGCTGTCAATTTTTGTTTAAGCAGCTAGTTCAGAGCTCATAAACGGCTCGGCTTGGTTGAGACTGCATAAAAGTGAAAAATATAGACTGTATTTTTTTATAAATAAACAAGTGTATCGGAGACGATACGAAAGCCGCCACTCGTCAAAGCCCAAACTGCATTTTAAAAAAACAAAAAAATAAAATATAGCAAAAAAATGATTTTCAATATGGCGGATGGAATTCTTACACCCTGCAATGTGGCATGTGGCTCTGAGAACATGACAGTGAATTCACCAAGTGGCAGCACCATGCAACGTGATACGTGGCACTGGGATGACATGCCATTGAATTCGCCCGGTTGCAGCACCCTGCAATGTGACACGTAGCTCTGGGATCATGACATTTAATTCGTCACGTGGCAGCACCCTGCAATGTGGCAGGTGGCTCTGGGATGACATGCCATTGAATTCGCCAAAATGTCCACCATATTGGAATTTTACATCTACCAATCTGCGAAATTTTATCCAAATAGGACCACCCTCGGCAGAAAAAATGACGTCATGTCGATTTTCAAGATGGCGGATCTTCGCCATCTTGGATTTTAGGGATCCAATAATGGGTTCTTTGAAAAGCCCAATTACATAACTTCCTATAGGTCGTCAATAGACACCATAGCTCTAAATTGCTTAGTTTTTGAGAAAATAGTGTTTTTGCATTTTGGCGTCAATATCCAAGATGGGGATCTCCGCCATCTTGGATTTTCTTAAAAACTAAGCAATTTACAGCTATCGTCTCTATTGACGACCTATAGGAAGTTATGTAATTGGGATTTTCAAAGAACCCATTATTGGATCCCTAAAATCCAAGATGGCTGAGATCCGCTATCTTCAAAATCGACGTGACGTCATTTTTTTCTGCCGAGGGTGGTCCGATTTGGATAAAATTTCGGAGACTGGTGCAAAATGACATGTCGATGGCGGTGATGTGGTCGAAATTGAAACCAGATGTAGAATTCCAATATGGCGGACGTTTGGGCGAATTCAATGGTATGTCATCCCAGAGCCACCTGACACACTGCAGGGTGCTGCCACCTGGCGAATTCGATGTCATGATTCCGGAGCTACGTATCATATTGCAGGGTGCTGCCACTTGGTAAATTCACTGTCACGATTTCAGAGCAACATGCCACATTGCAGAGTGCAATCACCTGTCGAAATCAATGTCATGATCGTGCCACATTGGAGGGTGTAAGAATTCCATCCGCCATATTGAAAATCGTTTATCGCCATATTTTATTTTTTATTTTTTGTTTTTAATGCAGTTTCGGCTTTGATGAGCAGCAGCTTTCGTATCGTCTCCAATACACTTGTTAATGTATTATAGCAACTGTGGCCGATCGTAAGTGGGATGTTTCTAGCCGAGCCATACAATTCATTTTTATTTTCTTATCTAATTGTTCACTGTCGCTATCGTGTGAATTGTTGAATTCTCCAATAAATGGAAGACATTGGCAACCTGCTGTTTGTCTGTCATTTGCAATTGTTCCGAGTGTTGTTTTACGAGGTATTGCATCACGACCATCGAGTGAGCAGCAGAGTCGTTCTCGTGTGCATCAAGGTCACATTTAGGCGCCTAACAAGCAACAACACGCAGCAGAAACTGCAGCAGAAAAAAACACAGAACTAGATATTAGAAGACAATAAAATTATTATGCTATACAGAAAAAAGCACTAGAAAATAAAGAAATGCATCCACGTAACTTTCCCATAATTTTATTCCTGTATATTTCACTCGTTCTCCATTTCAATTTCGAGCAAATATGTAAATACTAGCGTGCACTTTCAAAGTCAATACGACTTTTAGGCATGTTATGAAATCGGCGTTAAATATTGTTTCGCTTTCCAGAATGCTACTCAAACAAGAACGTATACTGAAAGTTGGCTGTACTTGGTAGGTGTTATTAACTTGTTAGCAATGCGTAAAGCCACAATTTTAATTGAAATATTAATTAAACTGCAGACCTGAAACGTGCATCCAAGTACGCTAAATTTACACTTGTGCGGTTTTTGAGGACACTGCGGCTCATGTTCCGTCATCTGTATCAGCAGTTACAACAGAAACTGTCACTGCAAGTCTACAAGTCTACAATGTCTTCATCAAATGATCTACTGAATGAAACAAGAACTTAGCTATCGCAAACAGATCACGCGTCAGCTGCGCACACAATACGTCGAGGGCATTTATAGGCCTAATTACCCCGTGACCTTGAAATCTAGGTTAAGGGTCACTCAAGGTCACTGTAAATGGAACCACTGGACAAATCATACACGACTTAGTAGTAATCGAGTTATTTGACGGTGAATATTATCCTGACCTTGAAATATGGGTCAGTCAAGGTCATTGAAAATGGTACCATTTGAAACCTTAGGTGCGGTTTCCTATTCGCCCTCCATAGTAATTATGGCCGTATCTTTGGCCATTTCAGAGATATTCAGCGTCAAAGAATGGCCTGACCTTGAAATCTGGGTTTGGAGTCGTTCAAGGTCATTGAAAATGGCGGGGTTCGATAGACCATGTATGACTTTCTATTAGTCCACCATTGAAACTATAGCTCTATCTTGTACCATTTTCGAGTTATTTGACGTTGAATAATATCGTGACATGAAATCTGGCTTAGTGGTCACTCAAGGTCATTGAAACTGGTGCCGTCCGAAAGCTTGTGTGCGGTTTCCTATTCGCCTTCTATAGTAACTATGGCCGTATGTAGCCGTTTGTGAGCTATTCACTGTCAAAGAATGGTGTGACCTTGAAAACAGGGCTAGGGTTCGTTCAAGGTCATTGAAAATGGCAGCATTTGATAGATCGCATATGAGTTCCTATAGCACTCCATAGTAACTATGGCGATATCTTGTATCATTTGCGAGATATAGCGAGTTATTGGTCGAGAATTGCCAATGTTTCATACCCAACGTGTATTTAGCGCCCCTGCAGGGGGTGACCCCGTCGGAATTTCGTGAATATGTTTGATACTGATAAAACTAGAATGATTGGGCTACCGTGTGGTGAAGAAACTATGACAATACGTTAAGCCGTTTTCATACAATACCGGAACGTACCGGACGGACGGACAGACAGACGGATGGACAAATTTGCTATATCAATATCGCGTCAGTATGCTGACGCGCGATAAAAACCTGAAATCCAACCAAAACGCTTGAAACTAAGAGTCATTCACAACACCCTGAGACGTACCTTGAACCTGGGCAGCTTCCCAACATTGCAGTTGTAACGACAAGAAACAGGAAACTGTCGACACTCCTGCTTGATGTGATTCTGCAGACAACACAGCGACGACGAATTAACAACTTCCCAATTAGTGTTCTATCTACATCCCTCTGGGGGGGTGTTTATCCCTCGTTTCAGATAACACCCCTAGTCAGACGGATCAACCATATCCTTTAACAGTATACGATGTCGAAAATTGTCATTTTTCTCGGTCATGTATTTATTTAAATAAGTACTTGTATATCAACAGTATCACGTATTTTGCAATTTATTATCACACGGTCTTAAATTCACTGTCTGCATTTACAAAATCCTTCAGCTGCTGGGGGACTCTTCCAAGTCCCTGCTGGCTCAGTTGCTAGTGCCTTGCCCCTGAACCCCACTAGGAACTTCCGTACAGAGGCATAAAAATATAAGAAGAAAGCACGAGTGAGACTCACGTCTAGTTCGACGGCTGGTATCTCGGCCGAGCAGTGAACACACTGCTGTAGATTAAATTTACACGAGTTGAGATGCTCCTGCACCAACAGATACATATATACCATCAGTTCAATCGGACTATTAGTCTGATATCACATGCATCAAAGATCATACTTAAAAAGATTTTGACTAAAAGAATTGAGGCTAAAGCAACTGCAGTAAATTGGATTACCAATGAACAGTTTGGTTTTCGAAAAGGACTAGGAATTGGAGTTGCTCTTGGTGTTTTAAGAACGTTGGGAGAACGAAGTCTGCAGCATAACAAGGATTTGTACGGTACATGTTTTATAGATTATGAAAAGGCGTTTGATAGAGTCAACTGGTACAAGTTGATGAGAGCTCTGGCGAGGTTGGGTGTTGACTGGAGAGACAGACGACTGATATACAGGACCGTCATACAAGAATAAATCGGTTGTCATAAGAGTAAACAGCTTCCACTCTGATACATATCAAAACTTGGGGGCTCGCAAATATTTAGGGGGGCCTGTAACAGGCCTCAACCTAGAACCCCCTGGATATTCCCGCCTGGGAGGTTACCCCCAGTCAGTTAATGTCAGGAGTACGGATTAGTACCAGTTTTCAAATTTTCTCTAGGGGGTAATCTCTCAGGGATCGATCTCTCCGGCGGGGGGAGGTTATGTCATAGATTCATTTGACCAGACTGTTCTCACGTCTGAACACCTCCTAGACGCTGTTTGCTTCCTACTGAACGTTAGGCCTACCATTCTCTCATTGGTCGAATTCGCTCTGCGGCACGACAAACGGCTGTGTATTTTGGCAAAGAATAACAGATTCAATAACTTATTTGCTTTAGTTTAGCTAATTTCCAGCACTAGTTTTGTGAATGCTTATCTAACCTATCCTTTTAGGCTGACATACACCAAATTTTTTTTTGATTTTTGAAAACGAGAAGTGACAATGTATGACTGTAACGCAACATCAGCTCGTGCGCTAGGCTATTAGCCGGGCACCAGAAAGTCCATGGGATATAGAAAAACATATTCACATCACTCGCTTAACCCTTTAATCGCCACATTAAAACCGCAGAGCAACGGACCATCACATAGCATTACAGTGATTGGTACACTGGCCGTTGATGGGTGAGCTGTTACATTTGGTACAGCGAGTAGGGGACTGGCCGGCCCACCGCCCGCCAAGACCCCTCGTCGTTGTACCAAATGTAACACCCCACCCATATACGGCCAGTGTACTAATTTCGTATTATTCGATGTGGCACTATAATTGTCTTTGGAGCCTAAAGGGTTGTTTTTATCAATAAACCGAAGAGACAATCGTGCAATTAGAAACCTTGAGTTTGCCGAAGGGAGGCTGTGCCTTGCAGCCTCTGCAACTGTTGACGCAGTAGACTGGCAGAGTCTTCATCTCACGCATTGCTGAGAAATCCGGACAAAGCTGCCAACATGAAACCATAGTTGTTCCGTACGTATTAAGCGTATAATACGCTTGCAAGGGGAAAAATACGCGTATTTCAACGTATTTTATAATAGCTATAAAGTTAAGGAACAAACTATGCATGAAACAAATACATGAAATTCAACACGTGTCACGGTGTCTACACAGAACAAACGTTTGTCATTACGCCTATCGACTGCCAAGCGTTGTCACCTCACGACTGCAGGCAAGCATGCAACAGCACTGATTTGTATATACAATTAATTACGACTTTTATTTCTTAAGCCTTTAACTGGCACATTAAAACCGCACAGCACCAGACCACTAGAGCAACACGGTGATTGGTACACTGGCCGTTGATTGGTGGGCTGTTACATTTGGTAAAGCAAAAACGGGACTGGGCGGGGCCGTAGCCCGTCAAAGCCCCTTCTCGCTGTGCCAAATGTAACATCCCACCCATCAACGGCCAGTGTATCAACTTCATATTTTTTTCGATGTGGAACAATAATCGCCTTTGCACTATAACACTATAAAGGGTTAAACCGTTTCCATGTAGAAACTTTGACGCGGAGTACGCTGAAATTATGATCCTGCAACGATCATGACGCCAAGTCGTCGCATCAAAACTGTTCGGAATCCAAGGCACGTCGCGTCAAAGTTATTAACGCAATTAATTTTCTTGCGTTAACGCATACAGTTGACGCCGTTAATTTCTCAGATTTAAATAAAATTACTACCATTAAACACTGGGCAACATGACGTAGTCCGAGGACTAACCACGCTGCCGGTCTCTGTCGATGACTCAACACCTGGAAGTCCATGCTTATGGCTTACACCTGACTGATCGGATGACATCAGACGAGATCACATCAATACCGGAAACGCTTCAGAAGCTGACTGACGGTGGCAACCATGTGCATTGTCCAAGTCTATATAACCACCCACTTGCAGGAAACCTGTACCATGATTATGGCATGCTACAGCCTGCTTAGTTTCCGTTTCCCGGTACAGGAACTCCGAAAACCGCCAACCACAAAGTTGTCAACTATATACACTGCAGTTGTATGTCATGCACGCATCGCATCGTACATTATAAGACCAGCAGTTATAACCCTTTAAAGTGCAAAGTGCTACGATGAATAATATAATATATATTTTGTGTGTATTTTTACTTAATCTACGTTATCTTCTTTGCTACCATGTGATGGTCGATAAAGTTGTATATAAAGTTGGTACACTGGCCGCTGATGGGTGGGCTGTTACATCTGATACAGCCAGGACAGGACTGGGCGGGATCACAGCCTGCCAAGGTCCGTCCTCGCTGTACCAAATGTAACAGCCCACCCATCAACGACCAGTGTACCAATCACCGTACTGCGGTATAATAATAAAAATAATAATATCCAAGACAATGCTTATGGTGCTGTTGTCAGAGCCATTGCGAGAGTTCACCCGGTTCATTTGATGAATGTAGAACGGCGCCAAGCGGCCGCCGACCCAAGACCAAGCCAGACGACTTAGGCTGTGAGTCCGCCTAGGCTGCCAGAATCTACACCCACCATCGCCATTTATTATTATTACTCAGCCCGAAAGCTGATACTCATTTTACCGTCCCACAGAGGGTAGAAGGCTGAGTCGACCTAGCTGGCTGGTTGCATAACGAGATGGTTTACCCGTCCACAGACGGTCACCCATCCTGGTACTAATCGCGTCTGACGTAGCGCAACTACGTAGTCTATACGTTGATCAAGGCCAACGCGTTACCACTAAGCCAAACCGCCAACCGTACCATAATGGTCCGTTGCTCTGCGGTTTTAATGAGCCCGTTAGCCTAAAGGGTTAACAGAGTTCACTTCTACACGGCAGTTGTGAGAACGAAAATAAACTTTGCTCGCACGAATTGCGGCCTGCGTTTGTGTGTTGCAGGGGTACCTATATAACAGTCAAAGTGTATACAGTGTGTCTCAACAAACCGGACCGCTACAATTAATACGACATAACTTCACCAATTCACAACGTTCACTATTTTGGCATATAGAGAGACCTTATTCGTCGACTACGATAAAAGTTTTTAGATCGGCTTAGAACCAGCTGTGTGGTTTCCATAACAACAGTAGCGACTCGACACACCTGAACACAGCGGATTTCTGAACCGACTTCGAACAACGTATCATCGGCAGGGCAATAAACGAGTGACAAAACGATTTTGGGATTGTGTCAATGCCGAAAGACAGCATTCGAACACGTGTTGTAACTGTTAATACCGCTAAACATTTTACTATTCCGATAGAAACAATGTTTGCTTAAAAGATTTACGTTTTCTGTTCATAAGGCAGCATAAACTGTGGAATGACGCGCATTAAAGATTAGTAATCTTTAATCTTTAATCTTTAATTAGTAATCTTAGATTACAACAGTAGGCCTAACTCGCTTCAGCTGGTACTTTGCTCCGAACACAACACAACAGTTTTCTAGCGTCGTCGTTTAATTATAAGAATATTGAATACATGTATATGTTAACTCGGAAATTTTATTTAAATTAAAGAACTTTTGACTGAGTTGTGTCAAAATATCGTGGCTATGGTTTTTTGAGACACAGACCGTCAAGTCGCAACTGTTGCTATGGAAACCATGCAGCTGGTTCTAAGCCACTTTTAAAACTTTTTAACTTAATGAAAACAAAATTGAATAAGGTCCCCTTTGCCAAAAATAATTCGTGAATGTTGTGAATTGGTGAAGTATGTCATAATAATTGTAGCGGTCCGGTTTTTTTGAGACACAGTGTATAATGTTTTCGTGTTCGTATGTCTTTTTGTTGTTATAGACTTTTGTTGTTATAGACTTTTGCGATTCTCGTCCGCTATTCCGCTACTGCACTTAACCCTAACCCTATGATATGACTGCAGTGAAAACAGACCTTCAGAATAGCGGACCGGTACCATTTTTGTCTTCAGTCTGAAGGCCCGTTTATAGCGACACAATTCAACTCGACGTCGAGTTGAGTTGAGTTGCGTCGCTATAGACACCCTCACCGACGCAACTCAACTGTCGCCGACGATCGGCAATGCAACTGACCCAGTTGCAGCGTACAGCCAATCAGCACGAAGTAGGTCAGTTGAGTTGAGTTGCGTCGGCGTCGCTATAGACACTTCGCCGACGCAACTCAACGCAACTGAACTCAACTCGACGTCGAGTTGAGTTGAGTTGCGTCGCTACGGGCCTTAAGTTTCAGTTAAATACTCTACTCACGGCCTCTCTGGCGAGGCTGACGCAGTCCAGTTCGTTGCCGGGACAGCGGATTAGCCGGCTGCCGTCGGCGGCGGCGAACAGTGCGTCGGCGCACGGTCGACAGATGCGGTGTCCGCACGGCGTCTGACACGGTTGACGCAGCGTCGACGAGCAGCTGGCACACTGGTACCTCGCGTCGACGCCGCCGACGAACTGGACCGGCGTTGCCTGGACGAGAGCGTCGAGATCTGCGTTGACCGCCAGACTCGTCAGCTCCATGTTGCGCGGCAATATGACTGCACTCATCAAGGACTCGTGATCTGCCGTCAACGTCGTCACCGCCAATCTGCAACGAATTCACTCACATTGCCATCTCCGTGGGCGCCCAGAAGCATGGAGAAAGAGCCTAAGAGGGGCCCGGGGGGGGGGCATTTGCCTCTGTGGAAGACTGAACAGGCGGCTGTTTTCGCAATGCCCCGCGATATGGCGTACCAAGTCGTGCTATTTTAGTGGCACGAAATCTATCAAGACGGCAAAGTGACTCACGGTACTCCACCGACAACCGGTGTAGGGAGTCGCGCCCCTACCATGAGGAGCCACTTTTCAGTTTCAGTTTCAGTTGCTTTTTGTTGCTGTAGTTGCTTAATTTTGTTGCACCTTTAGTTTGTTTTTGTTGGTCACTGCGCAGCACACCATCGATTACGTGACCCGTCTACTACCGGCTCGGAGTCTTCAATAGGCCTATATTGAAGTTGAGTCGTAATCCGGAAGAAGTTTGCGCCATGTCGTGCATCCGTCACCCGTAAGTTACGATCGAACTGGTCACGAAATGCGCCCAATGTCACGCGTGCACTTAACAATTTCGTCGTGATGAGCCGTGACACCTTTGAAAAATACAGTACAAAATTTTCGCCACGACACGGCACGCACTACTTCACCTGTCACGGTCACCCATCGCCACGCACCCCCACGCACACTGTTACGAGTTCTTCCCTCATTGTTAATTTGTTATTATTATTATTATTATTATTACCAGGTAGGCCTATTATTAACGACATTAACCTGACGTAAGCAAAGCTTAACTGCGTGCCATGGCGTAAACCCCTTGTCATGCCAGTGTGAGGATTGCTTTATGCAGACTGTGAATAGCTGAGTAAATGTTTTTAAATGATTTACGAGTTCTTTCTGATCACGAAACGCCGTGGGCAGACAAACCTTGCCGCTCAGTATGGCGCGTTCAACACGGAAAATGCAGGCTGTAGGTGTGATGAATTCCAACGAATCAGAACCAGCTACGATTACACCCTCGTTCACGGCAATACGACACCTTTCAAACTGTTACTAGTCTACAATTTACTGCAATAGGCCTACATTTGTGCACTGTGCATGACGCTGTTTGCACGTATAGCCACGTACACGACCAATAAAGAGCTGTTGGCGTATGGGCATTCCCAATGAATGTCATACCACGTATAACCATATAACCACCTCATTTTATAACCACGTCGAGCATAGGATTTTCCACAGAGAACAAGGAAAGTTTAACGCTAGTCTGCGTCGCTATTTCGTAGGCTAGGCAATCTATTGACTATAGTCCGATCCTTACAAGTGTTCCTAGCCTATACTAAAATTTGCTGACGACACATCGCAGCTTTGTCAGCGGGTAACTCAGCCGGATTCGGCTGCATCTGGAGTTGTGCCGTTTATGCAGAGAGGGTCGTTACGGAGTCGTACAGCCTACAGTTAGTCCACAAAAAGTCCATCTGATGATCATGATGTCCAAACAGTTCTTGAACGAGTTCACTGAATTGTGTCATTTCCAATGACCTTTGAGTGACCTCTCAAGGTCACAGCATCTCCAACGTCAAATAACTCGAAATGGTATAGCCTATATAAGCTAGCATATACTTACAATGGCAAAACAATAGGAAGTCGTAAGGCCTATGTCGTATAT
>Ga0209149_1001416_pt1 | contig 12092 bp, 6 predicted proteins | sample WorMetTyACAVOLI2_FD_187423 | JGI IMG/M metagenome (GOLD analysis project Ga0209149, IMG submission 187423) | Marine gutless worms symbiont microbial communities from Max Planck institute for Marine Microbiology, Germany - Olavius algarvensis... ... | reverse complement strand
GAGCCACGCTTAGTGTGCTGCGTGTGTGATAATTATCAACAAGCTATTAACACACGGGCCGCTCCGCGCTTTCTGCGTGCGCGGTACTGGATCGGTACTGAACCACAGAACTGCATCAAATGATCAGTACTGGATCGGACCGATCTACTTTTCCCTGGATCGTTCGAACACTAACGATAATGAAAACATTAAAACAGTCTGCGTGAACTGCTTTGTTTAAAGGTTAACAAAGCCTCATGTAACTAGTCTTTGTGGAGATGTATCCCTCAACACAGGCATCATTGGATATGGCCAGGCTAGACAATTACTTGGCAAAGTAGTCCAGACAAACTAACTGAAATAATACACAACACAAAAAAACCTAAACAACTAAACCTAGCGAAACCGAACCAGCCCTGGTTCAGGTCGCCTTTTATGCCATCCAGCCAGGATATGGATAGGGACTATTCTATTGGCTGTGGGACCCACACGGGCCCATTACAGCATATATTTAAAAAAAATTCCTGTGACCTGATCCTGACCACTCTCAAAATATAACCAAGTGTCCCTTCGCTGAAGGTCTATCCCTTTTAAATTTTGTAAAAAATTAATCGACAACTATATAAGTAAATCTTACTAGAAGAAACAAAGACAAAATGAAGCAAGCTCATTAAAGCGGAAATGAATTCAGTTGTTTGGTAATATATTTACCCTTTCCATCTCGGCCTCAGGGTCCGGATGTCCATCCTCCAGCAGTTTCTTTCTGATGTCCTCGAGTTCCTCGCGCTCCTTCTGTCGATCACGTTCGTCGGTTTCCATTTCTTTCTCACGCTCGTTGAGCCGTCGCTGTAGGGCACTGCCCCTGTTGTCAACAGATTTCACATAATACCTCATAAACAGGGTGACCCCTCGAGGCACTATGAAATGTCCTCACAGCTCCACTTAGCACTCACCAACTCAGGAACACATATCAGACGTAAGTTAAATTCCTAACAGAATATAATAGCTAGAATTTTAAGCAATTTACACGTAACATAAAGATACCGCTCAATGTTCCAACTGTTAACAACTGACTTTAGTAGGCCTTCATGCCTTCAGTTATTGTGCCCCCAAGATCTGAAATGAAATCCCAGCCGCCATAAGAAATGCTCCAACTGTGCAACTTTCAAACACCGGCTCAAAACCCACCTGTTTAGTCTTACAAACCATCATTAAACATGACCCAACCTACCAGTGCCCGCGCCTCAGATTCGGTGATATACTCCGACATTGCGCGAGTTATAAGTCTACGTATTATTATTATTATATTATTATACGCACTTGTAAAACTTGACGTCGTCGCGCTCGTCGTCGTAATCTTCGAAGAACTCTTTCAGACGACGCGCCTCTTTGGACTCGTCAGACTTGCGTTCCTTCTCTCGATCTTTCTCCTTCTCGTAGTCTCGTACTTTCTTGCGCTCACGCGACTCCCACTTTCTTAACAGCTGTGCAAAAAGGGATACAAGATATGTAGTCTACTCCATGCCTAAACTTCACTTTCTCAACAGCTGTGCAAACAGGGACACAAGATATGTAGTCTATTCCACGCCTAAACTTTACCCGGCAACAGTTTTACAGGTATTGTGTATGGCTGCCCCTGTTTGCAACTTTGGTAAATATATGTGACCATGTATATCAACATTACAGCTACATTAATGAACCTTTCAGAATTGACATGCATTGGCAACTGCATCATGCCATTAAATTCATCATGAGGCAACACCCTGCAATATTTATTTTTATTATGTAAATCGTACACGAGGTACAGAAAAAAAGAAAATAAAAGCAAAATAGAAAAAAAGTGAAAATTAAAACTAATTACTATGGTTCGTCGCTACACACGTCATAATGCATGTAAGTTCAGAAGCAGAAAAGGTACCACCATCAGAAAAGGTACCACCATCAGAAAAGGTACCACCATCAGAAAAGGTACCACCATCAGAAAAGGTACCACCATCAGAAAATTTAAGAATAGTGCATGGAGTAGCAACAGTGCATGGAGTAAAATTTGCTGTGCTTCACACCACATGCTTACCAGCTATATTTCTCTCTCAAACGACTAACTGTGCTCCACTTAGCACAGCAGCCGCGGCTCTACAATCATGGCTATGCATTCTCTACGTCACTCAGGCACACTGCTAGAATGACAGACGTTTAGGACATTCACCGGGGTGGCTTCATCCATCATATAACAAAACAGATATTGACTGACTTTGGACGAAGCTATTGCCGCGTTCTGCGGATTCTGTACGAACAGCCCACACAACTTGATATTCACATCAATATTTTAACGGGTTCCTCATAAAATCTACAAGAGATCACACAGAACAAACAAGTGTGGCCCACGCCAATATAGTTGCAGTCCTCCCTCGTTGCAGCGATGTGCTGTTGAAGGTAAACAGCATCGGCACAATTTACCACATCGGCACAGTGACGTGTCTTCACGCGTGTGTCAACTCTGAATGTGTGTTGCAATGTATTACCGCTTCCAATATAGTTGCAGTTATCTCGACAACTATGCTGCACTGTATTGGACAACACGTGCAGCATGGAATCGGGGTCATAACAATCTTGGTTTTATGTGAATTTACGCATTTTTTGCACAGATATGCGCCAAAAAGATTTTCACACTGAGTAAGAATATTTATATTCAGCACAGTTAAAAACAGTTCACACTGTGCCGAGGCCTCACTGTCCAAATAAAAATGTCATCAGTAGCCCACATAGTCTGAGATTGGGCAGCAGACTGCTCCAGACTTGTGGTCTTGCGGCGGCACAGGTCCTGTCTCCAAAACTGCCGTGCGTCCGACTGACAATAAGTGTCCGAGTGTCGGCAGAATGCAGTTGTCTGACACAGGCGTCGACGACGAGCCGACATTCCGCTCCAGTGACTTATTCCATGCGACTTGAAACTTGTTCTTCCAGTTACTCTTCACGTGGGTAAACTTCTCCCATAAGTTTGAGCATTGCATGGTGTTCCTTTTTTGAGTTAAGTGTAGCCATGGAGCTGAAACAGATGGATGGTGTGTTATGTGGCCACCTACGGGAAGGCTGCATAATAACACTGCAGGACAGATGTCCTACCTCTTGATAAGCAGCTTCTTTTTCACGCAACCGGCGTTCCATCTTCTTTCGTTCGTATGCTTCTTCCTCGTCTTCTGCATCAGCGTCTCTCTCCCTGTCACGACTCCTACACAGCCATCATATCAGCTTCAGCAATCATCTATACACGACCCATCACATCACAGCTTCAGCAGCATCACAACCTGCCGCTTAATGCTGCAATGATTACTCCACACTTCAATGCAGTAAGCCATCATTTATGACACCCAAAAACACAACAGCACAAGTGATGGTAGGCACAGCAGAACTTATCCCATGGATGGCATGATCCCACAGCCAATGCCCATTTACAGTGTTGTGAAGATCACTGTAACCATTTTCCGGTAATGTTCCAACAGGAAGACATGGTTACAAACCTACAGACTTCTTTCCAAACACAAACAACTAAAAACAATACACCACTAGCTGTCTCTAGGATTAGGTAAACATACGTGGCGAGGTACAATTACCAGGTCCCCTAGCCACTAGCTGTCTCTAGGATGAGGTAAACATACGTGGCGAGGTACAATTACCAGGTCCCCTAGCCACTAGCTGTCTCTAGGATGAGGTAAACATACGTGGCGAGGTACAATTACCAGGTCCCCTAGCCACTAGCTGTCTCTAGGATGAGGTAAACATACGTGGCGAGGTACAATTACCAGGTCCCCTAGCCACTAGCTGTCTCTAGGATTAGGTAAACATACGTGGCGAGGTACAATTACCAGATCCCAGATCCTAGCTTTAAACGCCATAGTTTAGTCAATATGTGGTTTATTCACATAAAAATTTCAAACAAAATAACTGAAGCCGAGGGAATGCTGACTTTGCAAAATCTGAAAATAATTTGTTTGGTTAAATGTTCTTTGCCAGCAGCAGTTTAAAGAGACATCAGTAGAAGTGCTGCTCGATCGCTATAGTATGATGCCCTACCATTAAGCCATGCCGAAGATAGGTCACTTACTCGGTCAAGTGTCCCCCTGTCAAACTCCCCTCCCAGGCACTTGCCCCCTTGGTTAAGGCCCAAACTAAACTGCCAATACTACTGCATGTCCATGTGATCTCCATTTGTGTATAATCTGTGTATAACAAAAACGAAAGCCGCAAAGAATCACAGGTTATTCACTAGTGATATTTAGTAGTTAAAATCACTACAATGGGCTAATTGTTTTAAGCAACTTTCTATTTACAGCTCAGGTGAAGTGATGTCACTGTAGTTTCAGCTGTTTTCTGGGACATGTGCTATGAAGTCCATTATTTGCAGATCAATCTGTTAGTGACTGAATATAACATCTATAATTAGCTTAAAATGACCCATAATGAGCCATATTGCCACCAACCAACCAGTGTTTCTTTGGAAATACAACCTACGGCAATCAGAGAAAATAAACATGTCACATAAAGTTGTTTTTGCAATCAAAATACGTCAGCAAACCCAATCAACTCGATTAAAACCATTACAACCTGCAGGGTGACCACTCTCCAGACAGTGTACAATTCCATGACATTTCCCTGACGGTTCACGGCACTCCTCTGCAGCACTCGGCATGTTAAGTGTTACTCATATCATGCCTGTACTAGTACTAAATACCTGTATGAATGCAAATATGCAGCTTACAGTAAACAATTTTAAACACATTTTCCCTGACTAGATTTTTGCCCCGACATTTCCCTGATTTTTACTAAAATCCCTGACATTTCCAGGTTTTCCAGACAAGTGGTCACTAGGACCCGAAGAACAGTCAATAAACTGTAACTGACAATTACCTCTCGGATGGAGAAGATCGTTCTTGGGTTCGTGACCTGTTTGATCTGTCCCTCTCAGCGAGGGCGCGTTCTTTGTCTCGCCGTTCACGGTCACGCTCCCGTTCTCGTTCTCTCTCTCGCTCCCGTTCTCGATCACGTTCTTTCTGTCGTTCACGCTCGCGGTGTTCACGTTCGTGATCCCGCTCTTCCTCCAGTCGCCGTCGACGCAACGCATCACGTTCACGCTCACGTTCCATCTCACTCTCACGCTGCAACCGCTCTTGTTCCGTCTCCTGAAACACATGTAACAATACCCCTTGCTACTACCAGTAAATACCACCACTGCGTCTTAGGGTACTTCCCGGTCCACTTCAAGAATGTTGCGTTCCAATCACGAGCAAATCTCCATTCGGCAGAGTGTCGCAACACACCTGTCTCTGTAAAGTTTCTCCACTGTTGCTGAAGCTATGGCACCCACTTCCAATCTATCTTAGTCCACCATCCATACATCACAGATGGTTCATAGTTGATGGGCCTATGGACACCTCTGACAGCTTTTGCCGCAGAGTGTACTAACTTAGGGACTAATTGTGCTATAATATACAGTGTGTACACATCATGCTTAACAATCAAAAAATGTGATCAATCAATCAATCAATCAATCAAACACGACAATTTCTAACGCGCCGTAACACGGCAAAGCCGTTACAAGGGCGCAAAAATCATCGCACTGGACAGCACTAACTCCAGCATCCCAACCTGTATCATAATTTACATATACAGTCGACGCTGCTTAAGCGCACGGCCTCTGGACCAGAGTGTAAACTGTGCTTAAGCGAAGTGTGCAATTAACCAAAGTGCCGTGTCAGCATGTGCATTGTCACTAACAACTACAGGTAAACACAAAAACATGTACGGACACATTTTAATACACTACGCAGTAAGTAATATGCACGTACAGTCATTCAAAAAAGAAAATATGCACACAATAGTCACGAAAAAAATCTTTGCCGGACGCCCGAGATACGCAGCATGCGTAGGCTTCCAACTGCATCGGCAAACGTGGCCGTCTCGCTGCTTTCATCTTCTGGACCCGGCGCGCTGGCCGCCTCTTCGTCTGACTCGCCGTTATCAGCTGGGTGTCGGGGTCAGTCGGTTTATGAGTCAGCTTACAGACCTCCTATGTACAAGGGCTGAGAGGGTGGGGCGGGGCAGGAGTCAGGCAACTAGGATGCAACGTGCAGTTTGGCCGTCTGGGCAGACCAGCAGACTGTCACAGCGACTGCAATGCTGGGTAAACTATCTCAGTTTGTAGTCAGCCACCCAGGTCAACTCAGCCTGGCCATCCCTCTGTGGGTCAGCGCTATGAGTACCAGCTTAGGCTGGGAAGGTAACCGTAGGTCTGGCGTCACACTGGCAATGCATCACAGACAATAGTGGTTTATCCACCTATGGGCTCAACGGCCTATGAAAGGGAATGAGCACCCTGCCTACGCTCCTTCTGGAGTATGGTGCTCCTTTACCTTTACCTTATAATATACCGACACCAACTGGCAGCATGATGGTTGCAAGGTTTACACATTTCACCTATTAATTCACTCACTATGAGCAACTGAAGCATTCTTCTGTATTAAGATTTATTGAAATGTTATTATTATTAAATGAGTAGTATCAGAGTGTCGTTGGGTAAAAATTAATTAAAAAACACTTAACTAATAAAACAGCAAAATAAAATCCGGTGAATGCAGAATTGCAGATGGGAAAAAGTTTCGATGCACCTTTTAGCATTACTAATTATGCCTGTAGTCTCTACCCCATGCCGTCACGACGAGTGGCGGTCGTGCAACATCTAAGGACGCCGGGGCTGCAGGCCCACATCACACGTGCATGCATGAGTGGTCATCTGAGGCAGCTGATCCATGTACTGTATCACCGCTGATTGTCTTGCAACACGGCTGCCGCTAACGAGATCAACATCTTTGCATCAAAACTAACTGCATTTCAGGAACACTAGTAACACTAAAATACTGTAGTTGGTGTAGTTTGCAATGGTTGTAAAATTATACTAGTTCATCCTGCGACTGAATATAAGCACATATACCATGTCATTAATAAGAACATATTTTAATCAGAAATTCCTGTTTCATTTGAGTAGGGTAGTTTTAACAGCCAACATAATACTTAGCCAACTGATGAAGCACAACAAAGGCCAGAGTACAACTAACGTACTCCTACTTTGTGAGCGTCGCGAAAGCTGCGAATTTCTCTGTTGATCAAGTCTTTCTTTGTTTCTTCTAAATCCAACTGCTCCAGACTCTGGACAACACATCAAACAAATCACTGATGGAATTTTCTCTTTCTTACAAGCCAGTCCATGTTTTTAACTAGGGATGTGCGGAATAGATTTTTAAAATTTCGGTTCAGTTTTTTGAAAAAAACTCCCGACTCGGATGGGAATGAGTTTGATTCAGTTCAAAAAACACGGTTTAGTTCAGATATTATAGTTATTTACTATTCATTTAATATCAAACATCACAGCGACAGTGGATGATTGACGACTTTGACATCACTCACAACAACGATAGCAAGTAAATGATATAATTGCATGCTAAAATCTATAGCTAAACTCTTGTTTCGGTCGTGTTTTAAAACGTTCTTTATCTGCACATTTAATGTAAGTACAGCTACTTTTAGTCACTTTTTATTTGAATGGCGGATTGCATGAAGTTTCTATTGGAAAACCGTCTGAGCGGATGTCAAAGTTTTGGAAAGTTCAGTTTTTAAACACTGAATATGAACTGAATTTCAGTATTCCACACATGCCTATTTTTAACATCGCAACTGGTCTGTTACCAATACTGGTCAGGACACCACTCACTAACCTTTACCATATGCTTCCCTTATTTAAATGCTTAATAAGTTCAGCAAATCTTCACGTACTGCTTATTACATTCAAGAAAAGGAACCAGGAAACATGTCATACACAGCTGGCTCAGACAAACACCAACTGCACTGTTGGCACGTTCCTAGCCTAGCCTCACGTTAGGCAAGCCTGCATATTCTGAGCCAGTCCTGAAGCCCTGAAATGGGGACGGTTGTCATATTTGACACATTATAAGTCATTTCGGTGACGATTTTACGGGTCAGATGACCCAACCAACAGCACTGAAGGACGATGGTTAGTCAACCAGGTCAAGGGCCAATCCCACCATGCTCTGTTCATTAAAAGGTAAAGAGAAAATGTAAGCAAGAATATTTTTAATATATATGTAGCACCATGAAACCGAAGACACAGAGGTGCTCTGAAGATAAGAGAGCAAAACCAAGCAAGATCAAAGCCAGATACGGTCCACCAACCTGTAAGAACTGCTCGAACCTTTGTGCACCATTATAACAGTACACAATACTGCAACACAGAGACAGTTTTCTCTATTTTCCCCTTCCTCCAGATCAACATGACATCTCAGATGTGGCCAAGTGGAGGTAAGGGGGAGCAAACAGGAAGAAAATCTGATGCAAAAATACCTTGGGTAATACTGCGCATTCCTAGAGGTAGAGTGAGAGGCCTGGGACGGAAGGTTGGAGTGCTTGTGAGGAATCTGAGGAAATGCAGGTGGTATATTGGGTTATGTTTCGGAGAGTTGCCGGCTCACGCGGGTTGTCCCTGCTCACGCGGTTTGTCCCGGCTCACGCGGGTTGTCGCAGATAAAGGGCTGTGAAACTTTTGTTGTCATTGTCCACTGTTGGCTAGTACAAGACAAAGTAAGTAAAGAACTGACGCCATCTGGTTGATTCATTCTGTCGTCCTTTAACTTCGGTTTCTTTTCCTTCTTGTCGTCGTCAGTGTCAACCACAACAGCTAACAACAGACACGAGACACCAGCAATTAGCCCTCTACTTCGTCTTCCAGCTCAAGCTAATATTTAATTCTGCTGAAATATTAACAGCACAACATACAATACATGTAACGTAAAATTTACACAAGTGTTATTCTGAACACAATCTCGATGTAAGCAAGTAAAAAGTTGATTTGTATAGTGCATCGTTGGGAAAACTCTAATGAGCTGGATTCATCAGTACATTTAAAACAAAAAAGTCTTCAGAGATTGTTTAAAATTGTTACTGTTCCCGCTAATAACCGGATCCCGAAAGCTGTCCAGCAGGGAATTCCAGAGCGATGGACGAACCACAGAGAAAGCCAGTCAGCCACAGGAGCTGAGCCGGTGGCACGGTACTACCAGGAGCAGTCGGGTGGCGGATTGGACACGTTGCTGTGACTAGTTGGCACAATTCCACGAGGCACGGAGGCACCTGACCATGCAGGAAGATGAACAGGAACATCCATTGCTGTCAAAGAACGCCTGGATACGGACTTAAACAACCTTCTCCAGTAGTTTGGAGAAATGGCAGGTTCAATACTGGCCTGTAATTCTTCAACTCACTGGCGTCGAGCCTGCTTTTCTTCAGGAGTGGTCGAACGACAGCTTCCTCGAATTCCTAAAGGAAGCAACCACATGGTGAGAGACTTGCTGAGCAGCAAGGAGATGAATGGTGACAGCAGTCCATGCATACCCTTGACCAGCCAAGTGGGAGCTGGGTCGAGCTGACATGTCCCAGAAGTAATGCTTCTAATAAGAACTACACTGCTGCATCTTAATCAAAGTGCTGCACGACGGGAAAATCAAATCTCGCCCCTTGCACAACGTCAGCTCACCTGAGTTTCTTCAGGAACCTCAAACATTTAGTAGATGCTTTGGTAGTTAGTCCAGCAACAAGATCACCCCAATTAACAAACGAAGAAGCACACCGTGACGCTACCAAAAACAATATGTCGTCATATGTCTTATGGGGCAAGGTATTTATTTAATTCAATAAATATTTCATATCATCAATGTCAATGTCAATAATAGATTTATATAGCGCAGAGTCATGATCTACTTCCGTACATCTGACGAAATCTACTGCGCTGTGTGTGCTGAGTGGTAACGATGAAATAGGTTCGTTTTCAGAGATTGTCTGAAGCTGTTGCTGGTGAGTGCCGGGTAGTGGAGACTGTCCGGTGGCGAGTTCCAGACCGTCGGGCCAGTGACCGAGAAGGCCCGACGACCGAAAGTGCTGAGCCAGTAACGTGGTACAGTCACATGATGTCGAGTGGCTGACCACAAATAACGTCGGCTGGGAATGTCTGAGACTGATGTACAGCTGTCAACCAGGTACTCGGGAGCCTTGTATTGTAGACAGCGACGCACTGTGACTCTCAGTTTGTAGTGGATAGTGGATACGTTCTGGGACGTCGAGCCAGTACAATTCCTCATGCAGCAAGTGTAACAAGCCGTGGTCGAGCTTGCGTGTGCCAGTGACAAGACGCACTGCAGCGTTCAGTACACACTGCAGCTTGTCAGTAATGTATCTTGGTGATCTGGCAAAAACGGCATTACAATAGTCCACATGCAACATGACGAAGGCACGGATGAGCGTCTTGATGGAGTCATCAGATTGTTAAACATTCACATAAACTGATTTAGTATCACAAAATGTATGGCAAGTATTCGACACTAGAGAACACAGACCTTTACAAAGTTTACTTCTTCAAAGCATAACATATCGTGGCGAGAACATCTTCAACAGTCACAACCTAGGAACTGTAGGCACTTCCAATTCACACTACGGCCGACATTGTGCATCTTACAGTTGTCTGCATAATAATGATTATGATAATAATAATGATGGTTAGAATAATAAAAATATAGTTAAACTTTACTGAAATAAAATGTTATCTGTATGGAAATGTTTCTGATAACAGGGACTACTAAAGATTTGTGAAACAAAAATTCAACTAATTTGTAATATTTTAATTAACTATAGTTTATGTACAATCATGTTAATATTCTCAGCGTTTCTTTAACGAGGAAGTATACATATGTTAGACTTGGTGCACCAAGATTACACTAGAAAAATCGCTGCAGATTGCTGCAGCATGATTTTTGCAAGTCCTAGCTGTTGTTCATGTCCAATCATCAGTACTAAATGTGGACGATTAACTGAAAGTTTAATCCTTAAATAAGCCTTAAATGATCATACTAGACACAATTAGAATTAATTAATATACTTGCAGCTCAATGACAACAGCAACAGCAGTAACCTCCAGGTGGATCTCTGCTCAAGTCGTCGGCAAACTCCTGCAAGATAGCCTCAAGGCCAGACTTAGCAACTTCGTCCTCATGAAGTGCAGATTCACCAACGTCATCGTCGTCATCATCACTCCCCTTTGCCTCTCCTTCCTCCTCCTCCTTTGCCTCCACATCTTTCTTTGCTTCCTTTTCTGCAATCTTCTTCTTCCTTTTGTGCTCGTCAAGAAGACTCTTTGTCTTAGCATCAACTTTTACCTGTCAAGATGGCAGCCAAATTGTCAATATATAAAGTTATAAACCTGACATCACACTGTAACTAGTATTCATGAAATATTTATTATTTTTTATCAGTGAATTAAAGTCAGAATTAAATTTTTTAATTAAAGCCCGAATTAATTAAGTATAAAAAAAGTAAGATGACAGACATGCAATTACGGTGCCATACCATCTGGGCCACTGTGGCCTAGATTTGCCATGACTAGTGCAGAGGCCAATTAATAGTGGCCCATTGTGCATGCCCTTCCAGAATGGGAAGGAAGGGTGGGGATTGTATCCAGGTGTACGTGGTATGCTGCTACTGCCATTTTGTGCTGGCAGTGCACGTGTGTAGTGTGTGGAAGGCAGGAGGGGACATTGAAGGGCCTTGTGCCTATTATTTTACGAGCTAGCCCTGTATGTTGGGTTTCTTTGAGCCATACACTGTTTATAGTGCTGGAGCCGGCCTCATCTGTTATCCCAATGCTGGTTCACTCTACAGGTCCAGGCACCCTTCAACCCAGTTCTAGCAGCCTGTCATAGATTTAACAGGATACATGCTGACCCTCTGTGCCTCCCCGAGATATATTAATCTCTGAATATGTGCTGATTAGCCCACATATACCAACAAGCCGCACGGCCCGGGACGCACACCCGGACCTCCGCGGCCTAGCATTCACGTGGCTAATGAGTATTGCAGACCAGTAGAAAAGACCACTGAGCTAGCAGGAAAGGTGACAGACATAAAATTATCTTTGACAGGTTTCAACAAGAGGTCAAAGTAATTTGACAAAAAGCGCCTCACGGCGGGCCCATTCCCCGGTTAGGGGTCACCCCAGGGGG
>Ga0209149_1001415_pt1 | contig 12095 bp, 10 predicted proteins | sample WorMetTyACAVOLI2_FD_187423 | JGI IMG/M metagenome (GOLD analysis project Ga0209149, IMG submission 187423) | Marine gutless worms symbiont microbial communities from Max Planck institute for Marine Microbiology, Germany - Olavius algarvensis... ... | reverse complement strand
CGGTGTCGTCATCGTCGTCCGCGTCTGAATGGCTCTCACTTAACATCTTCTCTGAGCCGACGGCATGGCTAACTGCACAAACTGCAGTCGCGTGTACGCATGGCTGTCAAATCTCTGCAAAGCATATCTTCATGCGTTTGTCGTTTGTCAGGTTAACGCTTTTCTTGGCGCGTCTGATGGCCAGACCGCGGGTAACTCTGCTGACATCTGACACACTGTCGATAGTTAGTAGCAACGTAGCAACGTTAATAGGTCGACTCGCTTGTGAGTTGCGTTTGGCAAGAACTACGCAAGAAAGCCACGACAGCCATATTTCGTCTGGTGCTTAAGAGTATTTTTTTTCTGATGGCTTTCCATACTTTGTCGCTCCTGCATTTTCCACTCCCGCATTCTCAGCGCCCCCCGTTGAGGACCCGCTGTAACTTGTCCGTCGTTTTCTTCAGATAGTTCGTAAGCACGGTAGCGTGTCCCTGACCTGTCGACTACAAAACGAATTATTGAGTCGCAGCGTTGCATGTCGTTGAACCATTGCGTATTGTCAATGTTCGTTTATTAAAGAAACGAATGAACGAACGAACGAGGAAGCAGTGCAGTATACGGACTAGGACGCCGTCGGTGTCGGTGTCGCCGAAGACGACTATGCGTATGCAGACACTTCGGTCCAAATAGGAATCGATCGGGTGATTGATCTGTTGGTCGTAGCTGTTGGCTAGGATCCGGCGTTTCGACCGGCCGTCGCCGATATTGACCCGGCACGCCTGCAGCGCTGCAGCTGCTCGTCGGCGCCGACTGTCGAGCCGAACGAGCTCGAATATTCGCCGTCTCCATACGTTACTCCAAATCCCGTCGCGTCGCTACTGTCATTTTCTCGGCGTGCGTCTTTCAGCGCGCTGCAGGCTGATGGCACTCGTGTCCGCCCGCGCCAGTGAAATATTCGATACTCCGCGAGCAACGAAGCGGCGCGCAAATCCCACGCGCAGTGCCGCGTAATTGACGTCAGGCGAACTGATGGACGCACACACCTGCAGCATAGCAGCATCGTCTGCAGGAAAACAACTTTCACGAAGTGTTCATGAAGGGATAGGCTTAGATTTGTACTTCACTTAACCTTTTAATGGGCACAGGTAATTATAGTACCACATCGAATAATACGAAGTTGGTACACTGGCCGTTGACGGGTGGGCCGTTACAATTAGTACAGCGAGGAGGGTCTGGGCGGGGCAGCCACTTTAACAACCACCGCACTGCCGTCCTTTGCGCTGCGGTTTTAATGTGCCCATTAATGGGTTAATTTGGCACGGGGAGCGAACCATGAGTCCGTTTCATTATGCCGGATTTCACAGTTATAGGTATAAAAGTATAAAAATATCAGCTTAAATCCCTAAAATGGTCAAAATTAGGATCTTTGATATAAATTTGTCCATAAGAGTCGAATCACGTGAGCAATTCTTATGATCTTTGGTGAGAGGAGCGTCGTACGACCTACGAACCGCACCAAGCTTGTCACCGTGATAGAGGAGGTCCGTCCCATTTTTGTAAATCTTTATTCACCATATTAATGGTAGCACAACAACAATAAAAAAAACATAATAGCGAACTTAGTCAAACTTAATTAAATTACATATGACATGTGACAGTGCATATCGATTACAAAGTTATGCATGAAGTAGGCTTAATGTCGTATCGGTTCTGATTGGCTATAGATTTCTTGAAAAATTTATGTTCTCATTTCAGACTTTACATGTACTGTGCATTTTTGCCTCTTGCTAACTTTTCCGATCCGCTCAGTAGTTTCGCCGCCAGGGCCACTGAAAACTTGTATGAAAATGCCCCCGTCGAGGGCAAATGCTTATAACTTTGCGGTCTGTCCACCGAAAGCGACCAAATTAAAAAGGTAAAGGGTACCTATGGACTCGCACAAAATTTGAAATTTCGAAATAAATAGTGCAAACGATTCGTCCCTCGGGCAAATTTATAGGCAAAATTTTTAATTTTGACGGTTTCGGCGCTGTAGTCCCACATTTTTCACCGATGAATGTGAAGCGTTCCGCGTGGGTGCTAAATGTTCACATTTATCGGTGCAACATGAGGCCCTGGAGGCCGAAAAGGGTATTTTTGGACCACCGAGTAGGCTAAACGAAATACCGGCATGCAGCCCTGTGGGCAGTTCTGCCGGTTGTATTGGTTAAACATTGTACGTAGTCGGTTAGACGTTAGTCATGGAGTCTGCTGTCGCAAAGAGGCCGCACGATGCTTCGTGATGTTGTCACTCAAGTCAAGATCATTCGAATCATAGCGTAGTGCATGTGCACGTTCCTATTAGTATTCCATTTATGCCTGTATCTTGCACCGTTTTTGAGATATTCAACGTCAAATAATGCATGCTCTTGAACTCTGGGTTAGTAGTTATTCAAGGTCACTGAAAATGGTATCATCCGACAGATCATATACGACTTCCTATTAGCCTGCCATTGCTCTGTCATGTACCATTTTCGAGTTATTTATTGCAACCTTGAAATGTAGGTTAGTGGGTCACACTAGGTCATTGAAAAGGCACCATTCGATGGATCGCATACGAGTTACTATTCGTCTTGCATCTGTGGCGTTATGTTTATCGTTTCCGAGGTAAAGCGAGATATTGGTCGAAGATGGCGATTTTTTCATACTTCCTTACATATCAATCAACCCACGGCGAAAACGGTTGCGAATATTTTTGCTCCGTTATTTCGCAATCGATGGCATATCGGGTGATGTAAGCAGATTCAGCAAAAAATCCTGTGTTTACAGCTCAAGCACGTTACAGACAGACAGACAGACGGACGGACGGACGGACGGAAAAGCGATCTCGATAGCAGAGCGTACAACGTATCGCTCGCTAAAAATCGGTCATGTGTGTATTGTCCATATTAAAGCAGGCTCCGTTTTTGTCGCGTCGCCTCATACGAATAACAGTCACTCATCAGTCATTTGTATTGTATGTTTTAATGCACTGACATTCAAACAGCCATAGGTAGGTCTATAGTAAAAAAGGCACTTTCGGTTGCCGACAATTTGTCCTATTCATCCTTCCACACATCAATCTATTCGGTAATGTAAATAGTGTATATATTTACAGAGTCATGATTTCATTATGGAAATAATTCAAATTGATTTGATGTCAAATTTGAGGTAATCTTGCCGACTGCCCCGTGCGGGCCTTAGAATAGGTCTGATCGTTTCCTGGCCGGATGGCGCAATCGGCGATCACGTGTTCTTTATTAACAATTTGACAGAACGCCTAGCACACTTCTGAACCAAGTGATATGTTACTAAATAAGTAACAGGTCACTGTCTGAACCAGGTTTTGGTTTTGTTAGGTTTACTTTAGCGTTATGTTGGTAGTTTTCGTTCATTGTTGTTTAGATTATTCTGAGTTGTCACTTGGTTGCAGTCACGTTTGGTTTTGTTAATAACGGTCATGTGATTGGCTGGAAAATCGTTTCCGAAAACCGAAATAAACATATCTTCAATTTTTTTTCACCGTCGGGTAGACACACGATTCTAGTTTTTCCGTACCAAACGTTATGGCAATACTTCAACGGGGATCCCTAACTCTGGTAGAAATCCGATTTTCGACCAATATCTGGTTTTGCATCGATCACTGCTAGACCGTCGCTTGTCGTCAACATTTCGATGGTGGACTATAGCTAATAGCACTTATGCGTCGTCCGTGTCCAGCGATCAACAAACTCCGCCGCGCCACGCATTAGTGAATCTTGTTTATGACAGGAAGCTTCGACGTTACGCCAAAGTCAACAGAACAGAATTTAATCGTACGCATTGGTAAATCTGAAGCCGAATTAACTAATAATAAAAGACTGCGCCCAAGGCACTGTACTGTTGAAGCTACAGAGTGGCACGAAGCATCGCGCGGCCTGTCTGCGACAGCTGAGCTTCTTGTTCAGTGTGGGAATAGTGTGTGAATGTCAGTATCCTACATCAAATCAAATCTCAAAATTTCGGTGGGGGTTAGCGAACATTTGAGGGCTCTGGCCCCCGGCCTCACCCGAGAACCGCCCTTATATATGCTGTTCAGAGACAAACGTATCCCCTATTGTCACATGGCCACTTTCAACAAACTTTAGCGGAGGTATTAACAGTGACCAGAACCTGTCATTTTTGCTACATAGCAATTTACTGCAGTGGTCGCTGCGTGTCAGTCGCAATGAAGCATCTGCTTTGACACCGTTGACATTAGGCGATAGTGTTGCGTTTGCGCTGTCACAGCTGACGCTGGCTCGCCCTCTTAATTGGCATGGAATCGATTTCTCGTGCCCACTGGAACTTGTCATGTCGTCCATGGATAGGACAGGACAGGACTGGTAGATGGAGAGATAGGCGGACGGACGGACGGAACCGGGAGATGTATGGGGAGAGAGATGTATGAGACAGTCGGAGCTGCACGTGTTTCCGGCACTGCAGCGGGCTGCAGCAGCTGAGCGCTCGCCAGCTGCAGCGTCTGCAGCATTTCATGATGCCGGATAATAGCGTCAATCTGCTCGGATGCACAGATGACAGTCGTATAAGCTCATTAAACGAGCAAGATGGTTCGATTATAGCGGCGTTTCGAACTGCATGCTGTCTTTGCATTTCTTCCGCACAGACAGACTCGAATATTACGAACTGCTAACGTTTCGTAGCAGTAAACGTTTTCTTTGGTGCATCGTGAGTGAAGAAAACATCAAAATTCGTTTATCAGCATCACGTTTACATGTTAGTTTTTACTTCTTAAAAGTCGCTAACAGTGTATAAAATGTGTATCGATATCGAATTAAAAAAATATGCAAACGAGAAATACAAAAAATGCAAAAAAAAACGCAGACGGCAAATTTGCTGCATTTTTTCAGTCAACCGTCAAGACAGGCCGTGAAGTCTGTACGGTAGCAGTGATGTCGACAATGTTGTTTGTGTCGAAACTGGCGTTGTTGTTTATTGTCGGTTGCGGCAACATCAGAGAGGTGTTCACGGCCATCTACACAACAGAAGGCACCATTAAGATACTCGCTCGTGGCTTCATTCTCGCCGGCTTTCACTATCTTCGAGACGCCTGGAACTGGCTCGACTTCCTCGTCGTCTCACTGGCGTAAGAACCGCCGCCTTGACTAATGTAATGCACTGTTGACTTACGGCAATAGCGGAATGCGATATTTATCGGGACTCTGTCTGAACAGATGAACGATTTTAGTCAATATTCCCTGTATCTTTTAATTTTATCTTTTAGTTGTGTTTGTCCATTATCGACTTCACTGTACGCTAATTAACATACACCTGGTGCATTAACGTTATCACCTATAGTTAGACCGCCTCTTAACACGTGCTATAAATAACTTTGTTCCATTTGTATCGCTGCCAGTAATTAGTCCATAATTTAGTTAATGAGTGCTTGTTAGTGTTTACAAACGAAACGTTTTGTTGTTTGTCTCCTACATTATTCCGCATGTTTTTCGTTTACCTTCCATTCTCCTATTAACATTTTGTACTACAGCTTGCATGCGACCAAATGCGATTATTAGGTTTATTTTTTATAACCTGATTTGCTTATTGAGTTACGGATGGTATGACTGCTGCTGGGAACGACCCGATGCTGAACACCCTGATACAAGTTAATTACGATGTCATTTATAGCCGGGTTTTATTCGCGAATGAGCAAACGACCGTCGCGATATTTGTGAATGACAGCGTTGACTGTCGCTCGCAGCTTAATTAGAATGGCGCCAAACTGATTTTACGAAATCACGAGGCTCTGTGGTCGTTACAGCAGATAGTTTCGTGCCATCACGTACGACAGTTCATTCCGTCTGTTGTCGCGGTGACCCGTAGCGATTGCTAGCATCTCTGAGCTGTTTTCATGCAGGTACATGACAATGACGGTGAAAAGTTTAGGAAACTTAGCAGTGCTGCGCACGTTCCGAGTGCTGCGTGCACTCAAAACCGTCGCTGTCGTTCCAGGTAAGACAGTTGCAGAGACTGCAAGCATCATGCATCATTCTTGTCCTACATTTCTCAGATGTATGTATCTGTCTAACCTAATTCGAAACAAAACGTAACAGTCGTGCGTGTGCGAAGTTTAAAACAGAAGCAAACAGCATTGACGTGAGGGTCGAATAGAATGTGGGAGGATTGCCTCTCGCCACTGGGAAGGGGTCTGAGGACGTAGCTGTGCACTCTGCCATATATTCTTTTTTAAATTTGTCTATTTTGGTGCATTCTGACGCACTATTGTTATGCTTGGTAATTCTTGGTATAACTGAAGGTGTAGGTGTTCATCGGTCTCAGAAACAGTTGGCGCTATCGGGCAAAAGTCAGCTGGAAATGTTCACCTCATCCACAGGTGGACATGTCTACCGCAGTCCATCCCCACCCCGTAACGACGCCCCTAGTACTCGTCTCGCATATGCATTCCGTCCGATAACTTAGCGACAACGATGGCATTCGAGTACAGCTGCTTTAGCCTTGCTGAAGATTACTGTATATATCAGAAACGCATCGAAGTAACGCAGGAAGATATAGCATGTTTTGAGTTTAATTAACAAATAAATATAACGGTACTGTCTTTAGGTTGTGTATTAGGATTTTGCTGTAAATGGTGTAATCTGAGGACGTTTGAGCCTTAAAATGTGGATGTTTTAAACAGTTTTAGAGATAATCGAGGATACAGCACCGGACTCCACTACCCACTTTGAGCTGCGCCTAATTTACATAATTACCGGCAATGTGATGTTTTCTGTTTGTCACGCTTTTGGAATTAAGGAGTTTGTGAAAACGGAGACGCTATTAAGCAGATATTGAGTAGTGTAATTTTTTTAACAAGTATGGTCCCTTCGCCTTTATGGTTATGCACTTTTATTTATTTTTTCTATGCACCCAGAGGATTTCCCTTTAAGGGCAAATTTACACAAAAAAATTGCCGATTTTGGGGACAGTAAGTCCAAATTTCTGAACCGATAATGGTGAAATTTGGCATACTAAAGCGGACGTAGGTTCGCTGCTTCGTGCCGTATTTTGTAAGAATCGCTCGAACGACTTTTCCCTTAGGAGAAAATTTATGCGAAAATTCCAATTTTTAATGTTTTGGGGGATTGGGGCCTTAAACCCACAATTTTTATTCATATAACGGTGAAATTTGGCACGGTGAAATGGACCCATGCTTCGCTTCTCATGCCAAATTTCGTAAAAAATCGTTTAATGGATATTTGTCCTATAAGGGCAAATTTACATCATAAATTCCAAATTCTGACGATTTTATAGGGGCCATAAGCCCATATTTCTATACCGAATAGCAGTGAGCTTTTTCATCTACGGTTCGATCAGTCCCACAAAAAAAATTGTAAAAAATGGCCCGAGTATACTCCCTTAGGGGCATATTTATAGGCTAGATGTCACATTTTGAAGCTTTTGGGGCTATAGTGAAACCCCTGCACCGATAAAATAGAAATTTAACGGAGTAAAGTTGGATAGTTTTAACAGAAAAGCGACTGCACGTCCTGTGGGTATTGCATTGCATTAGAGGTGATGTATTTTGATTTCTATATTCAATTGCTAGCTCGCTGGCTCAATAAAGCGGCGGTGGACTTTAGGACTGAAGACGATCGTCGGCGCGTTGCTGGAGGCGGTCCGACGACTACGTGACGTCTGCATCCTGTCCGTGTTCGTACTGTCCATCTTCGCGCTGATAGGTCTTCAGATCTACCAGGGAACGCTGAAGCAGAAGTGCATCCGCATCCCAGGAGACAACGCTGACTGGTTCCTCAACCTGACGCTGGCCGTCAACGAGCAACCGAAGAACACTTCGCTCAGAGACGAGTTGAAAAATTACACGGACAATCGCGGTACGGTGACCGCGCGACGACCGTGCGACTGTTTCTGAACATCCAGTTCAATTTCAGTTTCAGTTGCAGCGTTTACCAGTTAACGAAGATCAATGAATAGTTTACTCAGTCGATAGACATGTACTTCACAGTGACAGTTTATTTTATCCAGTGATATGATTTTCAGTTTATAATGCGATTTACATGCAGTTACATTCGTGCCGTAGCTATAGTCAAATGTTAGCTCAGCACTGTGAACGGTTGACCACACCTCTTCCATAACCTGCCGTTACCTTTCCGGTTGTAGTCATCTCTCCCGATCCTCAGATAATTAGATATTACACTCACGTTATTGAAACTTGACTGTTGTCGTCTTGTAACGATGGTTTATGTCGATGTATAGAAAACTGGTGCGACAACGAAAAGCATGACGGCAGAATATGCAGCGAAGGTGGCAGGTAATACTGTAGAAATAGCAAGCAAATAGATAATGAAAAGAAGTTGTTTACTCACGTGTTTAAGTTAGTAATTCTTATGTTAATAAGTAATTAAGCTGTGCCTCTCTGGTGCACCTCGCATGTGGTTTACAATGGCTGACGAAGATTAGACATACACAGTAATGGATAAGTTTGTCATTATGTATCTGATAATGTCTTTATTTTATTTATTGCATTGAAAAAAATATTTGGCCTGCAACGTGTTTTGAGAAGCATCAGCAAATGCTGAAACGTTATGACGACTTTCGCATGACGTCGAGTTATAGTTTGTTTCATTTGTCTAAATTAGCCTATACAGTGTATATTTTTTATTGTCGTTGGATAGTATATGTCCGGAAAACTGCAAGTGTCTGCGTGCGGGTGACAACCCGAACTACGGTTTCACTAACTTCGACAACTTTGGCTGGTCGATGCTGTGCGCGTTTCGCCTCATGACTCAGGACTACTGGGAAAATCTCTACCAGCTGGTACGTTTCGTAAGCTATGCTATCAGCCGGTAGAAACTAGTGATTACATCAATTCAGTCCCCTTTCGGTTAAACGTCAATGGTATTCTGATTATTTCTATTTTTTATGTTTTGTTATACTATCTGACTTAAACTGGCTCAAGTCACAGTAATATTTATTAAACACGAAAGTCGAATTTACAGCTGCATGAAGTTACGCAAGGTAGTGTAACGACATGTTTAAGGTGTGATCTCTCCCTGTAGTGCTCTGCCATATGGCAGGTTTCCATCTTCATTGACTCCATTTAGACCTGTCCTTGGCGGACATCTTTAGTTCCAAAAGCATTGTTCTTGGTCTCCCCTAGTATTTGTCTTTCTAACGTTATTCTCAGTAATGAGTCATGTCTCAGGATGTGACCTAGCCATCTCTTCTGTCGACTTCTAACGGTGTCCGTTATTTTTCTTTCTGTCTCAACCATCTTCAGTATTTCTTCATTTGTTTTGTGCTCAGTCCATGGTACTTTCATCATTCGCCTCCATATCCATACTTCAAATGTTTCAAGTCGCCTAATATCTTCTTTTTGTAGAGTCCACGTTTCGCTTCCATACAACGCAACACTCCAAACAATGCTTTCACCATACGTTTCTTCAAGTGAAGGCTGAGGGATCCTCGCATGAGGTCACTTTTCTTGTTGAAAGCCTCTTTTCCCAAAGCAATTCAATATCAATATCTTGTTGCATATTTACTGCAGAATCCAGCATTTGAAAGTCGGTTAACATTTGCCAAAGTTATGTCGAATAATAGAGCTGCATGTTATTTTGACTCACGGTATATACGTCGGTAGTTAATCTACTACTTTAGACAGTGGTTTGCAATATATTTCAATATTAATAAATTCGAAAGACTAAAGCAGGCGGTGTCTAGACCTAACAGCAGCTGACAGTTGTTACCGTTAATGACTCAGTACATTCATAGAGGATTTGGCTCGTTTCAGCCTAACGCCAGCACTAAAGCATATAGCTATAGATTATTTAACACTGCTCGTTAGTGGCGAGAGAGTTAAGAGGCTAATGCTGCTGAAAATGGAGATTGGAAGACGCCGAGACGGCGTCGGAGAAGCCGGAATTGGTGTGACGTCACGTACGGTTGTTTAGCGCTAAGCACATGCGCGGAACGTGACGAAGATGCAGCCGTGCACCTTCCTTACCTTACCTTGTACCTTGTCTTCGGGGTGAGTTTTCCACTCAGTGCTGAGGCCGTTATTAAGTTCGACCCGATGCACGTTCCCATTGCAACCAAAGGTTACGAGAACCTCTTTGTGGCTCTTGCGAACCGCATAAGAGTAGATGGTTCCACCTTATGCAGTTCTGAAGGTTGCATTAGGTGTGCTCCAAAAATGAAATATCTAATTTGCATATAAGCATAACATTCCCCCAAAAGGTGGAATGAAGTCTCTTCTTGTTCTCCACATGCTGAGCATAATGGATCTTCTTGAATCTTCATAACAGTTAAGTGTCTGTTAAGTGTTATATGGCCTGTAAGTAGGCCAACTAGAATTTTTAGCTTTCGTCTTGGTAGACTCAAAGCATAGCGAGAAAGCTTTTTATCTGGTCCACATAGGAACATTTTTGCCTGCCAACAACCACTAGTGGTTTACCAGAGCTTACGCTGTTGTGGATTGGCCCACAATCGAGCTGCACTGCGAATCTTCGTTGTAGGTATACCCAATACAGGCTCCGGTCCAACGAAATCTTGACTCGCTGCCTGTTTGGCATACTGGTCAGCTGTCTCATTGCCTGGTATGTCAGAATGACCAGGAATCCAAAGTAGACGTACACTGTTAAACATGGACAATTCTGTCAGTGCTTTTATTGTCTCAGCCACAAGGCTGGAGGTTATCTTTAAAGATCTCAACGCCATCAACGCCGCCTGGCTGTCAGAGCAGATAGCAATTGATGCTTCACTTTCCATCAGAAGGGTTTTAGCGCAGGCGCAGATAGCATATACTTCTGCCTGAAAAACTGTTGTATACGTACCTAACGGGAACATATACGTTTGATTTGTTGTTTGATTATAGACACTAGCTCCCGTCTGGCCTAGACCAGGGTGCTTTGACCCATCTGTGAAACAGATGATATCATCCGTTAATTTAACGTTGTGGGTTAACCAGTTATCCCTACTCGGTAGGAATACGGTGTAGTTTTTATCAAAGACGTATTTGGGTGTTATTTTATCACCTCTCATCTTTGAATGAGGTACGTTAGTTGATAACTGATTGTCAATTTTTTTGTGCCCACAAAGAGTCTGGGCCCACTGAGAATTGACCTTCATACGATAACATGCAAGCATTGCTTCTTGTTTTATAAAGATTATTAGTGGTTCTAAACCAACTATAATCTCTAAAGCCTTTGTGGGTGTGGTGCGTATAGCACCAGTAATATGTAAGCAGGCAAGACGTTGTACATGTTCCAGCTTTCTTCTTGCAGTTTTCTTATCACCTCGCGGCCACCACACCAAGGAGGCATACGAGAGTGAAGGTCTAATTACTGTTGTTTACATCCAGCGAGTTATCTTGGGGGTAATTCCCCATGTTTTACCAATAGATCCCATCAGTTGATAGAAGGAAACTATTGCCTTATTACACTTAGCATCTAAGTGTAATTGCCAGTTGAGTTTGGGGTCAAGGATCACTCCTAGATATTTCACTTGAGTGCTGAATATAAGCTCCTTACCATAAAAGGTTATAGGAGATAATTTTTCAGGTTTATATTTCCTAGTAAAAAGTATCATTTCAGTTTCACTAGGATTTACTGACAGATCTCTATCAGAACACCAACTTTCCACGTTGCAAAGTATTCGTTGCATAATCTCGCACAAAGTGCTCAGGACTTTCCCGATAATGATTACCACTCCATCATTGGCAAAGCCCTGAGCAAAGACTCCTTGTTTGTTGAGTAATATAAGGAGGCTGTCTGCCACCAATGACCACAGTGTTGGAGTCAGACCTCCTTGTGGTAATCCACGTTGTGTTGCAATATGTATCATGGTCGGTCCAACGTTGACACAAACTGTTCGTTGTTCAATCATTGAATCAATCCAGTTACTTATCGCTGGTATAACTTGGCGTTCATGTAATGCCTTCAACTTCCTGATTCTCTCCGTCAGCCTCGCCAGTCATGTCTCGACTCACCTCCTCATTCACTTGTCAGCTCATCTCTATTATCATCACCACTCTCATCATCCATCACTCTTTCACTCCAGGCTCAAAACCTACCTTTTCAACAAATCCTTCCCACCTTAGACTT
>Ga0209149_1001414_pt1 | contig 12097 bp, 8 predicted proteins | sample WorMetTyACAVOLI2_FD_187423 | JGI IMG/M metagenome (GOLD analysis project Ga0209149, IMG submission 187423) | Marine gutless worms symbiont microbial communities from Max Planck institute for Marine Microbiology, Germany - Olavius algarvensis... ... | reverse complement strand
AGACAGAGAGCTAAACCAAGCAAGATCAAAGCCCGATACAGTCAACCGACCTGTAAGAACTGCTCGTATTTTTGTGCACCATTATAACAGTACACAATACTGTAACACAGAGACAGTTCTTATTTATATTCCCCTTCCTCCAGACCAACATCACATCTCAGATGTGGCCAACTGGAGGTAAGGGGGGGGGGGGGGTACAATGTACCACAACATCCTAAATGCATGCACACACACACATTACTGGTAAAATGGAAAAAAAATAAGCAAGTTAAAATATTCATTGTTTGACAACTAACCAATGGAACATTTTGTACAAACAAGAGGCAGTCAGGAGAATCGAGTGCAACACTCGCATAAAAACAGTTTCAAAGTAATGACAAGTACGTGTGCTCGTAGGCAAACCTTGCTGCTGCAGTTGTTGGTAACTCAAAGTCATCAAGAAAACCGAGCAGGTCCGGAGACTGCACTCTACCATCACCATCATCAACGGCTGCTGGCATTTCATCATTATCAACCTACATGAACAACTCCATTGTTATCATCTGCAACACACAACTAGTACTAAGTACTGCTCGTCACATTTGTAGTCTACTTCACCTATAACTAAGGTAGTATGACGCGTATTGTAATCACTAAATAACAGCAGTGCTGTCTGTCCGTGTGCATGTGTGATCCAGCAAAAGCATAATAAGAAGCTCAGCTGTTGCAGAGATCGTGCGATGCTTTGCATCATTCAATATTTCACTATGGCCTTCTATTCCACTTTCGAATCATACAACAGGTGCTGTCAATGCAACTTGTTGACAACCGCGATCACTGGACTTGATTTACAGAGTTTGTTTCCTCATGGCTCCATTTTATGCTGTAAGGTGTGTTTCACCTTATTACTATAGCCTCTTGTTCTTGCCCTGAATTGGGCCCTGGATAAAATAGGCCATACATTATATACAAGTTACAATGCTGGACTAGAAAAAAGTAATGTGTTTTTTTGCTGTTTTATATGTGTCACTTTACTATGAGTCTTAACACTAACACAACTAATAAGATTTTTTACAGTAATATTTCATAGCCATATCACCTGAGTAGAGGGTAGACTGCTCGACTGATCTGATATGATTGCTGAATTGATAACACTGTCCACTGGGTCTAGTGGCTGACTCCTAGTCAACTGATGCTGGCTAGTTGCCATAGAAACATCATCAGCTGCATGCTCTGCACAGCATGACAAGACGATACATCACAGCGCTATGCAGAGTACATATAGAAAATACACTATGCTAGAACAATGTTACCTGCAACAACATAAAGGACAACTGAAAAGACTGAAGTGGTCATTGATCTTTAACAAATGTCACATTTACTTGGCTATAATAGAATGTATGTTGCAGAATCTCTTCAAAACACTTGCTATGGGTCCAGTGTTCCCTTTTATGGACAGTAGAATGAACATGTAATGCATGACTGACGAAGATGAGACGGAAAAACTGTCTTTGACATATGCAGTGTGTGATGTGTGCTCCAGCGCATCGGCAAATGCTGAGAGATGCAAGACCATAGTTGTAAATTGCCATTTCCAATGAACTTGAGTAATCGCTAACCCATATTTCGAAGTCACGCCATTTTGTAACGTCAAATAACTCGAAAATTGTTCACGATAGAGCTATACTTACAATGGCACACTAAGAGGTAGGCCACAGAACTGCATATCTAATAAAAAAATATATCCTGAAAATCTTTACAGGGGTTGCTGAGCATGACCTTGTTCCATCGAAAGTAACATTCCTGCACTCATACGTTCACAATGTTGTTATATCTTATTTACTACATGCACAGACCAATTAGTTTTGGGGCAATCTATTTGTAACATCTGACAGGCAAGGCAGCTGCGAATGTTGTAAAAAGATTCCAAAAAATACTTGCAACAGTTAGGCCTATAATTTTTTTATTTCACGATCGGTAACTTGGCTGTGTCCAACAATCCATGTACATTACTGTTACAGTAGTTTCCGGGAACCATGCCCACCAAAAAGACATAATATGAAGTAGCCCACATATATTTTACTTCTGTCCCACACATCATCACTGCTTTTCATTTCAGTGGTTATAATGGTTACTTTTGTAATGTCGACAAGCTTTGATTTCAGTATCTTTAGACCATTCTAGGCCTTCTAATAAATTTTAGTTTGCACTTGTATTTCTAGTTCTAGTTCTATAATCGTCAGACCACTTTCGCGTATCACGACGATGGGGGGGGGGGTGTGCACACCGCTCAGGGCGCGTAATGGAGCTGCGTCTGGAATGCGGTGATGGTATCCAAAAGAGACATGACGATATATCGATTTTCAAAATGGCAGCCGTCCGCCACCTTGAAATTGTTTTACCACAATACGAGACCACCCACAAAGTTTCTGTTGCTGGCCACAGCTGCCTGTCAAATTTAATTTCAATGTGACACACAGATCTGAAGATATAGCTATTTGAATTTTTCGTATATTTGGCTTGAAATTCCTATTCAGGCCCCCAAAATGAGGGTTTTGGGGACTTTGGACCCCTAAATGTGATTATTCATCATCCAGACCCCCAAAAGGCACATCCTTGCGTAAATCTGCGTCTTTTAAGCTATCAACTGTAAAAATCCATTGAGCGGTCTCACCTATAGGCGAGTCGACAGAAAGTGTGACGGACACACACACACACAGGTAAATTTATAGTCTGTCCACGCATAGCATTGAACACACAATGACTGTATCTGACACAGAAATCAAGAGGTATTGCATACAGTGTTAATGGAAGGTTACCATCGACAGGCTGGTTGATTGCTGGTTGCACGTCATCAGTTGTCACACACGAACCATCCGACGTCAGCATTTCGGTGTCAGCAATTAACTCAACTGATGACGTCGATGACGTACCATCATCTAGTCTCGTCTGTTCAACTTGCACGTCGACTGTAGACTGCTCTCCAGGCTTCTTGAGTCCTGCACGATTCTTCCTCGCTGCTTCAATCAGTTGCTCAAACTGTGACTTGTGCCGGCGAGCTACAGTTCAATAAACCACACGTGCACATTCAGTGACTTGTCATACAGAACCACAGTTCTTAAACAACTGAAACACAGTTCATGGATTTTTATATTTTTGTGAATTTTATACAAAATACTATTACTTAGTATTCTGTAAGTGAACTAAATTTGTACATGCAGATGATATAACTGACATATGTGCAACTGTACAACTACTTTTGACTCCAGATAATGACTAGGACCCATGACTTTCGGCAGCAAAAATGTATTTTCTACAGTAGACTTCTACACTTGCTGCAACACGTCAAAGTGTTCACTGACAATTTGGTGACAGTGCAGTTTTCCTGTGCAAATTAATGTGAGAAATGTGCAGCTGCTGTAAAATTGCTTCCATCAAAAATTATTTTTAAAACTTGAGCAGTAAAATGAACAAAAATCAACTAACTTTTCCACACGTGTCTATATGGACTATGAAGGCCTACCAGTAACTACATGACCAGTGAGGCCTGTTACCTTACATAGTTCTGCTGCTGCTGCTGCTGCACAGACTAAGTCCAACTGTAAAATCTCATAAATTTCCCAAAAGTTTTAAAATCGAAATTTCGAAAATCTGTTGCAGTTTTTGTGTACTGGCATAGATCATGTGTGCAAAGTTTCCCGAGAATTAGAGAAAAAATGTAGGAGTAGCGATTTGACAAAAAAATAAAAATAAAATGCCAAAAATTTTAAAAGCAAAATTTTGAAAATCTGTTCCACATTTTTTTGAGTATGGTCACATAGATCATTTGTCCAAGTTTCATGAGAATCAGAGAAAAGCTATAGGAGTAGCAATTTGAAGACGTCTGATAACAGACATCAGTCACCTATAATATAAGCTCCGCTGGCTGCAGGCAGCATCAGAGCTAAGAAGATTACAAGGGAGGCCCAAATACAGCAGGCACTGTAAGGTTGGATTCAGTCACGGGTTCATTACAGCATCACGTAGACAATTACTCACGGTGGGGCAGTGATGCAGGCCGTGGTCCTCCACTCCAGATTGTTAATGATAAAAGTATTTCTGTATTTTGCAATGCAATAGCAAAATAATTGTAATTTTAACAGAATTACAAGTTTTGAAAGAACAGACTGAGAGAGTGCAGTCATCTATTGATGAGAGTATTGTACTCGTAACAGAAAGGTTCAACTCTCGGGCCAGTCCACTGCCAGCGACCTTAAGCAAGTTGCTAATTTTAAACTTTGTGGACAGGCTAACTCAGCTTCCAGCCCTCAGCGGCACAGGAAATGAGTAGGCAGCTGACTGAACAGGTCTAGTGCGGCTACTGGGGCAGTGGTATGCCTGTTAGCTGCATCATAGGTCCAACTGTTGTACAAGAAATGAGTAGGCAGCTGACTGAACAGAAGGTCTAGTGCGGCTACTGGGGCAGTGGTATGCCTGTTAGCTGCATCATAGGTCCAACTGTTGTCACTGATATATTTTTTAAGTATTCAATACAACACTGTACAAAACCAAATGTCACATCTACTTCTGATCCATTTTCACCTGTTTTATTTGTAACTCAACCTTTATAACACCAAAAAATACATTTTGTTTATATTCACTGGTCTTCAATATTTAGAGTCTGTATGTCTGAATCTTTCGACAATGTACGTGAACAGTTAGACACTAGCTGTAATAGCGAACGACATTCGCTGAAAGTGACTACTCAGCACTGTACACTGTACAGTACACAGAGAAATAAAATGGCAATACAATAAAGTTAACTATCACGCTATGTGAAATACACTGCGTTAGATTACAATGAGCCCGCATCAAATACCGTAAGACTTTCTGGCAGTTTCCAGTTCATCCACTGAGGTACCTTTGTCAGCTCGTGTCATCTAATAAACATGCATGTGTCCGATCAGAAACTCTAAATCTCGTTTAATGAACACATGCAAATTATAATTTCAACATCAAATTGTCACATTTAGTTTACGTTTATTGCGCCTGTGATTCGCCTTACAGACTGACAATGACATACAGCGTGTTTTTAAATTTGTTTACTTACTTACTTACGTACAGTAAGCTAAAGTCACACACTTCATGGTACAACTATCTCACTTGGCATTAGAAATGCACCAGATTTCGGCTACAGCCACATGTTGTGAGGAAGCTTCTGCAGCCGCAGCTAATCGAACTCTGTTCATCTTATCAGCGAAGGCATCAGAGAAACGATGGGCACTAAGACCATCTGTACTAGGTGCCCTCGGCTTCTCTCGATGCATCATTTCAGACAGGTTCTTTCACAGCTTCGTCAGACTGCTACGGCTCTCTACGACCTTCACTTCCCAGTAGATTCTGTTTGGATGAATACAGCGAACATTTATGATGGACTTCAGTGATCAATGTGTAATGGTCTGCAGATGTGTGCGCTCGATAGCAGTGTCACTCTAGCTCTGCACTTGGCAGCAGCGCATTCACCGTCAAACCACGTCGTGGATGGTTGATGGCGTCGACAGACAACGCGCCTCGGTGCGTGCTGGTCAAGGAGAGTTGACATTGTGCCGCCGTACAGATCTTGCAGCCAGTTAACAGATGCCTCGTTGAAGTCAGTACTTGAGCACAGTGGCGAGTAGATCTTGTCGAAAGCTCTCGGCATCAAATCCGTTCCATGCTCTAGTAGTACTGATGTCGGCGAAGCACAGCGGGGGTTGTGATAGCGGTAGCTGAAACAGCACGAGTGAATATCAGAATATTCATTGCAAGTGCGACTGAACGTCAACAGTTGCCCTTGTGATAACAGCATCCAAGACGTAACTACATTATACATCTGCGTGTTGGTTGAAGTAGCAACTGACACGGGCTTCCAGCAGCTGGAGCGACTACATGCATTCACTGTCAAACCTGCTTCCGTTGCAGGAGAAAGAAAGAAAAAATGCTATTTACAATTTGTACTATAAAGTGCAAGATTTTGTGAAAATTTGGAACATATATAAGACAGCTGAACCAAAAGCTCCATAGCAACAACATACAGCACTGTTGAGACTACTTGAAGATGACACTGCTGATAGAGATGACTGAGTTTTGTGTTCTTCAGCTCTCAGCATGTCTCGTATAATATCTGGTCCTGTCAACACAGTACAACAAGAATTCAGATTCAATGTAAATATGCATCTCGATTTGCCTGCAACATGTGGTGCTACATAAATTCGTATTCAAACTAGCACGACACACTTTCTGGTGCAGGAACATTCACTAAATACACATTCTGTCTCCATTCCACCAATGCCATTAAGGACAAAACCATCAGAGCTTCATCCCAATATTCGCTGAGAGAAAAGCAAAATGATAAGACTAAAACAATACCACGCACGCTGCAGTGAACATCATGTCACATATAAAACTCTCAACATGCAGACAAACAGCAGTATACAGACTGAATGACAATTTTTCTAGTGTCATAGCAAGCAAAAATGTCAGCATTAGGGATAAAATAGTCGCACCAGATTTCGGGTTGAGGGAGTCACACTCGGCATTGTAGATAAGCGTGTATTCGCGATGTCGTTCTATCAGTGTCTGACAGCAAATAGTCAACAATTAAAGACCACAAACAAGCCATAAACATGTCACTGACACATACGAATGTTGCATCATATAATACAGTGTGATCACATTTTGTTAATATATATACACTGTAATCTCGATACAACGTGCATCACTAAACGTAAATTTGACTGTGCCTACGTAAACGTGATCCTCGCGACAGTGCGGTTGGCCCTGATAAAATCATCAGACTCATTGTTACAGTCCTGGCATTACGACAGTTTACAGTCTGCACAATTCTCCTCACCTCATCCCATCCCGACATGGACCATCTGTATGACGAGTGCAGAGGTCGTCAGTACTAACTAACACTCCACAGCAGCCGTTGAACGGCTAGTGCCATCGTCTAATGAAAGACAAGTACACTGATGTTCCCGACTGTTGTGTCGCGTCGTGAGCATAATCAATCCGTATAAATGAATTGTCTGTTATTATAGGTGCAACTGAGTATCTGAGTACTGATTTCCTGATAATGGGACTGGACCAGACCTATCATGCTCATCAGTTTATTTTTAGTTTCACATTTTAATTTTTTGTTTATTCTGTGTGGTAGACTAAGCTGGCTACCTGTCAGCTTTTTACTGCACGTTAAATACACACACTATCGTATCGTATCCAGTGAAAGCTGGGCGAGTAAACAGGCACACTGTGTTATACACTAGCCCGTAAACAGGCCCATTGTGTTATACACTAGCCCGTATCTGTGGTCTTGCAGTGTGGGCTGACGTTTGGCTGTGGACTAGGTAACCGAGATCAGCACCGATGCACGGGAAGCCATGGCGCATTACAGGCGTGTTCACGACGACGCGCTATACAAATCCACTTATACTTTACTTTAGTTGGATTACTCAGACGACACTACAATGCGACTGTCAGTGAGATCCACTGTTGTTGTTTAACATGTTTCTTGATACAGGATGCAGTTTTTGTGAGCTAAAGACGGTGATGAGTGAAAATGACAGCAGTCGCAGACAGGCAGTGTCGTCTGACACTCAAAGAGTCCCACCCTACCAACAGACTACATCTGAGCAATTTTGCAATTTATCAGCGATAATTATTATCAGAATTGCTGTATAATAATAATAATGTCACGACAATTTCTAAGGCGCCATAATACGTGTATGCTTCACTATGTACAACAATTGTGCACAATGATATGTTCTTACAGTTACAGTTACCTTGTTTATTCGGGTTTTCTGTGTTCTTGCACCTCTTTCTTAACCAAGGACAATTTGCCTCCGTTAGATTAGTTGTTTGGTGTTTTATTGAGTATGACACTATATCTCTTGGTTGCTGTTTGTTATTCCGGTACCAGTGCAACCGACTGCATAGAAGGCTCATCTCCTAAATGAACTGCACCTTGTAGTGACTTTGTCATGTTACTGCGCCTTATAAATTGTCGTATTATTATTATTACTATTACTATGTGTCAAAAGGAACATCAAACGCTATTCACTCACATACTTGTTTTCCACTTCCACATAAATTAACAAACTTTTATAAAATATATACAAAGAATGCACACAAATAATCTTGGAAAATTTTGCAGCAAAATATTAAGTTATTTTCCAGAAATTGCAATTTCTGTTGGCATACATCTGCAGTGCAAAAGTTGATAGAGGGTGCAACTGTTGCACCCTCTATTGACTTTTGGAAGTCACTATCATGAACACTCAAACATAGCATAATAATCATCTACAGCAGCAAAGGTAAAAGGTAAAGGAGCACCATACTCTAGAAGGAGCATAAGCAGGCTGCTCATCTCCCTTACATAGGCTGTAGGTGTATTAAACAAATATTGTATATGTACATGTAGGTGAATAAACAAATATTGTATGTATTGCTAGTGCGACGACAAACCTACGGTTACCTTCCCAGCCTAAGCTGGTACTCATAGCACCTACCCATGAAGGGATGGCCAGGCTGATTTGACCCGGGTGGCTGGTTACGTACCAAGATTATCTACCTGCCAGAAGACGGTCACCCATCCAGGTACTAACCAGGCCCAGCGTAGAATAACTACGTTGATCAAGACCAATGCATTACCACTGAGCTAAACCGCCAACCATCAACACCAGTGCACAAGTTACGGTGATTTCACTTTACTGTAGAGAAAGTCAACATCAACGACTAATAGAACCTTGCGTTGCCCATGTGTTGGCAGTCCAACATCATTCAACTTCTTCCTTAGTTCTTTGTCCGACAACAGATTGTACACGAGTTTTGGCAGAGTTTTCCGTTTTGGTGTTTTACTATCACAAATATTACATCCAGTGTTACTTCCGTTAATGGAAACAAAACCAACATTAATTACGTTAATGAGAACGGAACAAAATAGATAGTATTAACAGAAATAGATACAGAAATAAATGCAAAAACAGATACACTTGATGCAGTTTGTAACCAGGAAAACAGGTTGAGGTCATTTGGAAAACAAGCAGTCACACCATACACTTTCTAACAGATAACGATGAACTGATGATTACGGTGGTGGTGATAATCAAATACAGGATGTAGTTGTGTCAGTAGAGTCAGTCCGAGGATCTCCTCGTTACATTCCGTGGATTGCATTTGGCACAAGATGTTAGACAACAGTTGTTATTTTGTCCGTGTCTTGTTTAGAGTCTGTCCTCCACATCAGGACCCGAACCATCCACACTGGCATTGCGGGTCTACCCATGTACTGTTTATCAGAGGCAGCATCAGTGAAGGCCACAACCGCCACATTGTAGTTGTTGTCAATGTAGCATACCACAAGCACTCGTACAAACGTTTCAGTGGATGTTACTTGTGCACTCGAGCAGTTGAATGTGCAGACGAGCCAAATTATTCCAGCTTTAAACATCTCTTTACAGTTATGTGCCACAAGTGTGGCACTACCACTAGTGACTAATAGGAAAGCACTTACAGGTTTTTCTGGCAGCAAAGTCAATTTTGGGTAACAGCATTCCCACAAGAACATCAAAATGTAGTCTGTCGGTGCAAGGGAAGCACAAATTTTGGGGAATGCCTTACTTATTTCTGAAACCATTTTAGCTTGTGAATTCAGGTATGTTTCACACCTAGGTTTTGGGAGCAGCATAATGTAATGACTGTTTATTGCGACACTGCATTATACTGAATAAATAAAATATAAATTAGTCCAGTTATCATGAACAGTTTCCCATCTTTGTAAAACTATCCCACTGTCATATCAGTTACAATGCTGTCACGCAGCTTCTTTCAGTAGCTGAGCTTCTCTTTCTACCTGTCAGCACAGCATTATCTTGTTCAATACTTCATCAAACAATGGCATAACCTTTAAGTCTGGGTTATGGATCATTCAAGGTCATCGAAAATGGTGCCATCCGATAAACCATATACGACTTTCAATTGGTCGGCCATTTTAAGTACAGCTTTATTCTGTACCATTTTAGAGCTATTTGACATTGAATTAATAATATTGTAACCTTGCAATCCAGGTTAGAGATCACTCAGGGTCACTGAAAATGGTACCGCTCAAAAGCTGGGGGTATGGTTCCTATTCGCATTCCATAGTAACTACGGCTCTATGGTGTATCACTGCCGAGATATCGGTCGAAATTTTTTCATACTCCCCTCTGCATTCGACAAACCAGTTATAGGGGTTGTCATTGGAATATTGGCACACCATTCCATATGGAAAAACTAGAATGGTGTGGCTACCCCATGGTGAAAAGTATGATGATATGTTTAGCCGTTTCAACACAATACAGGTGTGTGACAAACAGATGGACAGACACCTTGCGACACCATAGGCTACACTATGTACATCATTGCGCAGTAAATAAAATTCAATCAATCTCTAATATATGCCAACTTACGAAATGCATCAGATGTGTATTTACTGGCAATACCGGGTACTGCTTATATGTAGCAAACGACAAATATTAGCAAATTACAACAAAACTGAACATATTGCAAGTGTCACTGGCATGATTGATACGCACGGCTCACTGTCATTCCTGAGACATCTGTCCAGATGCACGTTAATACTGTGCTCAGGCACACTTACACTGCATACAGGACACGGCACTGCAACGACAACAGTGTTTCATCAATCACTTACACTAAAATCTAGCTGCATATCACGGCTTGTATGGTAGTACAAGCTGTTGTATAAGCCAATGGTCAAAGTAATGGGGAAGGGCGATTTTCGACCACCCACAGCGGCAAAACCACTGGACCGATTTTAATAAAACTTGAAATATAGAACTACACACCGGAGGCCACCCTGTATGCAAACTCTGACTTTGATACGGCGACGTAGGTGGTCTGGCCAAATAGCCAGTTTGCCACTGTCTTTTTTCTTTCTTTCTTTTTGTTTTCTTTGCCAAGGCCACAGGTCGCACTGTGCGTCAGATCTAGATCAATGAGGGCTCAAAGCGTGTCATTCCACTCAAGTGCCTTTTGGGGGTCTGAACGATGTGCCCATAAATTTTGGGGGTAAAATCCCCCCCAAAAAAGAAATTTTTAGGCTGTGAATAGGACTTTCAAGCCTGAACGAGAAAAAATTCAAATCCTTATAACTTGAAAACTACCTAGCCGATCATGACAAAATTTTTACAGGAGGTATGCGTCACGAATAAAGCTTCGTGTGTGGTCCCATGGCTCACCCAAATCAATGTAAGATGAGGCGGCCAACATCTTTAATTTCTGAAAAATATCAATAACTCCGGATTGGATAAAGATATCTGTACCAAATTTCATGGTAAGATGCATCACGGCCATGCAGAGATGACCATGTGACCAAAAGTCGAAACCGGAAGTTAATTCGTGTGACGTCATCAAATGAAGGTCTGAAGCATATGTGCGTCGATCTCGGTGACTATAACAGATATTTGAACCATCTTGAACTTCGGAAAAATGTCAATAACTCTGGACTGGATAAAGATATCTACACCAAATTTTATGGGAAAATGCATCACCGCCATGCGGAGAAGACCACCTGACCAAAAGTTGAAACCGGAAGTTAATTCGCGAGACGTCATCAAATGAACATCTACAGCATAAGTGTGTTGATCTCAGTGACTATCGCAGATATTTGGACCAAATTTTATATAGAGCTCAAGCACCACACTATTAACATGACGGAATGTTCCAAATGTACACGACTTAAAAATCCAAGATGGTAGAGGCCGCCGTCTTGGATTTCGGAAAATGTCAATAACTCCGAATTGGATAGAGCTATTTGCGCAAAATTTGGTGGGCAGATGCATCACAGCCATGCGTAGATAACACATGACCAAAACTCGAAACCAAGCTTTTTTTGGCATGACGTTATTGTTGTGATAAATAAAGATGTATATATTACAAGAATGTCGGGAACATAAGAGATGTGCTGATGTCGATAAGAGCTCTCAACTTCCAAATCTGTAGTTTAAGCCTATGCATAACTCACCTGTTCGCGCTATTGTCTACGTTACTAATTTGTCATACGTCTCTTACCAACAAACTTTAATAAAACAGCAAATAT
>Ga0209149_1001413_pt1 | contig 12099 bp, 5 predicted proteins | sample WorMetTyACAVOLI2_FD_187423 | JGI IMG/M metagenome (GOLD analysis project Ga0209149, IMG submission 187423) | Marine gutless worms symbiont microbial communities from Max Planck institute for Marine Microbiology, Germany - Olavius algarvensis... ... | reverse complement strand
GTCCCAAGGCCAAGGCCGTAGGTCCCAAGGCCAAGGCCGTAGGTCCCAAGGCCAAGGCCGTAGGTCCCAAGGCCAAGGACGTAGGTCCCAAGGCCAAGGACGTAGGTCCCAAGGCCAAGGCCGTAGGTCCCAAGGCCAAGGACGCATACGGCCATAGAGAAATTAAGATACGCAGTACGTCTGATAGCCTGACAGGATAGGTAATGAACTAAATTTTGATTATTTTTTGCTTAGATATTTATTATTAATTACACATAAATTATTATTAATTTGTTATTATAACTATTATTAATTATTAATTTTGTTAACTTTCTTGCATTTGAAGGTGATGCCAAAAAATTGTCAATGCAGCTTTCAAGGGCAAGACTTAGACCGTCGAGGCCAAAGCCTGGCTTCGAGGACTACGTCACTGGAATTTAATTTTTCTGTTTCCTTTCGTTCTTGAGTTGTCACACACAGATGGACCATTGACCTTGACTTTTGACCTTTTAACTATGTAAGTTTTTGATATGTGGTACTTGCTGTGGATAACATTGTTACAAAGTCTGGAGACTGTCTGATCATGCGCCCATTGATGAATTATGGCACATTGTGTCCTTGAGCTTCATGAGCTTGAACTTAAAATAGTACGACTGGTTAGACTGTTTATGAGGAAACTGTGTGAAACTAATGTAAACTGGAAAATGTCTGAGAAGTCTACGTTTAAACAGCAGAACGCAGTACAACTTTCCATTGTTAAGTGAAGACACAGCGAGCAGCAGTTAATGATGACCAATCTGTTGTGGAGCAGGCGCATAATGTGCAAATAAAAAATGTGAATAAAATCACATAATAACTGTATTATTAGTAGTAATTTTCATGCATATGTTGTGGTAGAAGAATGTTTCTGTAGTTATTGTGGTTGTCTAGAAAAGACACACTCTGTCATCTGTCTCCGCGATGAAGGATTTTGTTGCTAATGATCTGAAGACTCTGAAGCAGCAACACAAATCACTTGCACTACGTATATACTACGAGCTGTCTTGTCATTATAATTATAATAATTGTAACAGTGGTAACTAGTAGAGCACTCGGTAGAGCACATGTACCTCCGACAAAGGTGTTTCGACGGCTCAGTGAATAAAATGAGTGCCACCCAACAACCTATCTTGGGGTGACTTTAGACCGTACCCTGTCCTACAGAGAACACTTGACAAAGACTGCAGGCAAGCTGAAGAATCAAAACAAATTGTTGATGAAGCTAGCCGGTTCAAGCTGGGGCGCCAGCGCCAACTCTCTGTGGTCATCTGCTCTGGCACTTTGCTATTCAGCAGCAGAGTACTGCGCCCCAGTCTGGTCACGCTCTGCTCACACAAGTCCGGTCGATGTGCAGTTGAACTCTACCATGCGTCTCATCTCTGGTACCCTCCATTCTACATTTCTCCATGGCTTCCAGTGCTCTCCAACATTGAACCGCCAGCCCTACGAAGGAAGGCTGCCACTGACAGGAGAAAATCATCAAACATGACAGTTGGCTAATCCAGCCTGATGTCCTTAACCCACCATTGCTGCGACTGACATCCAGGAAGCCGCTGTGTCTGGACTTGCAACCGGTTGACACCAAAAGTCGATGGAGGCATAACTGGAAGTCGACTCAGGTGGTCAATTCTCAACTAGTGTGTGACCCCACAATCTGGCAACCGGGTTTTGACCTCCCTCGGCAACAATGGTCTCTGCTGAACCGTCTTCGCACAGAACAGGGACACTGCAGTGCCTGCAGAAGGAAATGGCGACTTACAGACGCTGATCTGTGTCCTTGTAGCGAGACCCAGACAATGTCCCACATTGTAAAATCATGTCCCCTGACAAAACTGAATGGCGGCTTATCTCGGCTTCACTCTGTCGATGAAGACGCTGTTTCGTGGCTGGCCAGTTGTGGTTCACGACACGCATACGAATAAGTGAATAAAACCGTTGTAAAACCACTCCTCACTGCAGCGGCGGGCTCTAAAACCATTTTAAAACCACGCCTCCAATACGTATACGTGGGATTTTCCCAACGTAAAATTCTGCCGTAGCAGCGCTTGTATGATATAAGAGAAAGCAATCCGGTTCCGGCATCCGGACTATAATCCGGATCAGGCTCAAAAGTTAATCAGTTCGTCCATGTCCCGACATATGTTGACACGCAAGATTTCATCCAAATGCATGAACGCGTTTTTGAGTAATCTTGCTAACAGACAGACAGTCAGGCAGACAGACACACAAACACGGGCAAAAACATTTACCTCCTCCTTTTTCGGAGGTAATAATAATGGAGCTGTCATCACAGCTAAGTCATTGCAAGAGTTTAGCTAATTGACGCAGTAAATAAAGAACAGCTCGCAATGGTTGCCAACCATCAAACCAAGCTAACCAACTTGCACTAGGAGTCCATCTGTAGGCTGCTATAGTCCACACCCACCATCATCATTTATTCTCATACTCAGCTACTCATACCATACTCATACTACTTTAATACTCAGTTTGCCGTCGCAGAAGAAGTATATAACACTGCAGCCTGTGCCATTGGCTGTATATCGCAATGGCTTTCATGATAGTCACATGACACTCTGTGGTGGGATCAGTCCTGGACCTTCCACACTGCAGGCATGTTACCACTAGAACTTTGACTGAGTAATACAAATGAATTCTGTCTTGTTTTGACTTTTCAATATTCAGGTTGTTGAGATAGTTTTGACCGTAGTTATCAAGAGTTACAAGTGTTGTATTTGACTTAACTTGAAACGCTAAAACAGCTCGACCGTTTGCGAGAATGGAAATACAAACATGGTTGCAGCATTGTAGATAGACTGGTAGTACGACATTGCTTGAAACTGTGATTTAGAACATTTCCAAATTTTGGGACCAACGCTGTCCTTGCTGGCTCCCACGTCCGCTGCGGAGGTAATGAAGCTGCCGACATCGAGGCCCCTCAAGTCATCGCCAGTCGTCGTGCTACCGTCAGTCCTGCTGCGTTCGTGTGCTGCCAGCTTTGCGCCGATCATATCACACATGGCCAACCTGTCGTTTGCCAAGTGCAGTTTCCCAGCGACGTTCAAGACAGCACAGGTGCTGCCTTTGCTCAAGAAGCCAGGACTAAACAAGGAGCAGATGTCCAGCTACCGGCAGATATCCAACCTGACAACCATCTCGAAGGTGATCGAACGGCTGGTGCTAGACAGGCTGCGGCCACACCTGCTCTCATCTCCGAACTTCTCACGACTGCAGTCAGCGTACCGGCGCGGGCACTCCACAGAGACGGCATTACTGCATGTCATGAACACGGTGTACGCAGCCGCCGACGCCAAGAAGATCACCGCACTGGTTGGCCTCAACATCTCGGCAGCCTTCGACACCATCGACCACGATGTGCTTCCCAGCCGTCTCGAGTCACAGTTCAGTGTTGTTGGCGCTGCCTCCAGCTGGCTACGGTCTTTATCTCTGCGCCCGTCAGCAGTTCGTGCGTCTTGGCAGACACTCGTCTCCTATGACCCAGTGCGACTGGCGTACCGCAGGGTTCAGTGCTCGGCCCGCTGCTGTTCACTGCCTACGTGTCAGCTGTTGGTAAGCTGATCGAGTCGTGCTGCGTGTCATGCCACTAGTTTGCCGATGACACGCAGCTCCTCATCAGCATGGACAGCACCAACGCCTCGTCGGCTATTGACAGGCTCGCTTAGTGCTCTGCCGCAGTTCGCCTCTGGTTCCTGCAGAACGGCCTCCAACTCAACGCTGACAAGTCAGAGGTGGTCCTTCTCGCTCAGCACCCCTGCTCAGCTCCGGTCAGCTGCCAACATCACCACCGTTACCGGAAGCACTCTGCCGGTCGCATCGAAGCTCGAGTCGCTTGGCGTGACCCTCGATTCCAACCTGCGGTTCGACTGTCACGCGAGAAACATTACAAAGGCCTGCAACTTCCACACTCGCGCTCTGTGCCACGTGCGCAGTCTACTGACTGACGACGTCGCCCAGACAGTCGCGTGCAGCATCGTCACTTCCAGGCTGGACTACCGCAATGCACTGTTGAGTGGCGAACCGGTGGCAACTTTTGACAAGCTACAGCGCGCCCAGAACAACCTGACCAGAGTCGTCTGTCAGAGCCGGGGTCGCACCGATGCTAGGCTGCTGCTTCACTCGCTACACTGGCTTCCAGTGAGGCAGGCGGGTCACATATAAACTGGCTGTACTGACTCACAAGGTGCGGACCACAGCCACTCCAACGTATCTCAGCGAGCTGGTACAGACCCGTGCACCACCTCGGGGTCTGCGCTCTTCCGATGCTCCGATGCTCGTCGTTCCTTGCATACACACCGAACTGGCCCGACTCGCTGTTGCTGCTTCATCCACCTTGAACTCTCTACCTGCTGACATTCAACTGTGTGAAAACATTCTCACTTTCAAACGCCACTTGAAAACCCATCTATTCAAACTCACTTAAGTCTTCCTGTGCTGCATCAAGCGCCTTTGTATCTTCGGACCTAAAGGCGCTATACAAATCCATTATTATTATTATTATTATTATTATTGTATATAGTAATTTAACAAGGACTCATTGTTCTGCAGAAGATGTGAGCTGTCAGTTAGTCAGTCAGTCACAAACTATTTAAAGTGGCCTAAGTGAACAATCACTGCAAGGACTGTGTAGTGTGTAGTGCAGCAGAATTGTGTATGATATATCCATTCCAAGTATCTCTCGCTGCATTGGATGTGGCCTGTGTAGTAGTGTTTTGGTGGCCTGTGTATGTTTGTTTGTTGTCATCATTGTGGAAAATTGGTTACAGCTAATGTGTTGAAACTTGCAGAATAGATCGGCATTGGTGCTCGGGATCACGCACTAACATTTTGAGCCAAATTATGCAAAAAAGGTCACTGGACCAAAAATCTGTAGTACGAATCGTACAGTACAGTCTCTGCGGGTGTATTTATGCCTCTGCCTCTGTGGTGTTCACCAGGTGGCAGCACCCTGCAGCGGGCTCAGATTTTGCTCAACCGTTATGCTGTATCCATCACTTGTTTGAGGTTGAAATGCTACGTCATAAGATATTTGTTGCCAGTTTATGTACATCGTGACACATGATGACACTGGTGACACGGTGGGACTGACCCCATTCTCCAAGTGACATCATTAATGGTTAGCATTAATTATAATCACATATTATTTGCTATCGTTAATAATAGCAATAGCAGCAGTAGCAGCAGCAGCCCAGTTTAGTAGTAATGACCCGGTTAACATTGTGACACCTGATGACACCAGTGATGGTGGTTTGTGTTGTTACAGATGTTGGGGCTTGTGAGTACATCAGCAATGTTAAAACGAAGGGAGATTTTGAAGAACAGCTTCATACTGAACACTGTAATCTCCACATTTTTCATTGACAGCATCTGTCACTGTCGTGATGAGTGAAAACTGAAGATACCATATGATGATGCAGTGGAGTGGTTGTGTCACATCACATAGTTGTAAAAGAACTGTACAGACCCGGGATGTGGGGCTGACGATAGAGATACTAGTAACATTCCTAGAGGCAATGCCATAGATATGTAGCGTTGCGACAAATGTCATCAAAATTACCATCCCAAAAAAGGCTGACACTTCGAAAGACCAGCTGCTATTGGGCGGAGGAATAAACCGCATCACAACTACATCGCGCAGAAATAAACAAGTTCCTGGCAATATTTTGATTGCTTGCACGAAAAAATATTTATTTGCTGCAGTCAAGTTAAAGTTGAAGTTCGCAATCGAATTGCAAGCGGTTTATCTCCAAGGTACTACTTATCTACGGACGCCATTATTTGGGATGATTCCAGTGGTGACACTTTTTGTCATATGTGCGGGGGCTGTGGGGCTGACCCCATTGGCCAAGTGACACCATTAATAGTTAATGACATGTTAATTGCTATCATTAATAATAGCAATAGTAGTAGTAGTAGCAGTCAAGTTTGGTAGTACATGTAATGACTCAGTTAACAGTTAGGATGACCAGGGTTCAGGTGAACGACATAACTCAGGAGGCTGCTGTTGCTAAAATGGCAAACCATAATGGTGTGTCAGGAGATTTCATAAAGTGAATTTTTATCAATTATAATAGTAAAACAAGTATTGACTGTGGATAGTTTCTAGTACATTGTATGGACCTCTGCAAAATGATGTAGACGTGACTTGTGAACAAAATATGGCAAATTTGTTACCAAGACATACTACCATATGGCAGATAATGAATTACTTTGAATTACTGCGTGGTACAAGAAAACTAGAATGATGGGTTTTGAAAACATGATAAGTCTGATGTCACCTTTAACCACATTGACACAGTCCGTGAGTGACAGACACAGACAGTTTGATGGATAGACACACAGACAGAATTGCCACAATATATGTTGCAGTTTGCAGTAGTGTCATGCAGTAACGTATGTGAGATGTCTAACACACACTGCCACTTCAGCAGTTTCACGTAGCATGTGAAAGGGAATGTTTTGTAAGTGACAGTTCAACATTCTGAACTATATATGTTGAATTGCTTTATGGGTGTTTTAGTGGGAATGCCCCATTTGGTCCTTGGCTGCGTAGATCGCAGGCACTTCTCCTGCAGAAGAGGGCAAGGATTGGGGTTAGTGGCCGTCAACCAAAATGGTGAAGAGAGGTGCTTGTAGGCCCGTGGTGGGTACTTGTGCATTCCAGTTTGCAATTGGAATCAGTTCACCGATTCATTTGGATGAATGGATTCGTTGTGGGAAAAATCGGCTGTTCAATTCATTCTGCTCAGCCAGTGTCTCGCAATGATGGAGTGGACTGTACACCACTCCAAATGTGTACTCAGTGGTCACTTGTGCTTATACTCATTTTTTGCAACTTGTCAAATGTTCAAAACTTCAAATGCCATAGATCCAAGACCATGATGAATCGAATGGAAAATCAATTTATTTATGTGAATTGAATCGAATTGAAATACTTCTCCAAATTAAATGCTGTATTGATTTCTGCCTGCTTCTGGAGAGGTGCAGATTTGTGGTGGTTTAGACATTATAGGCGATACTAAGTATGACTGATGTAGGCTATTTACCCAGTACAGTGGACCGTGGTACATTGCGGCTTTGCATATCTCTGTAGACTGTTTGCTGCAACTGTAGCATTATGTCAGTTATAACATGTGCACTTGCACAGATCTAAGCCTCCACAGTTTGTACATTTTGCAGTGAATCATCATCACACTCTGCTGTCTCAACACTAGTTGAGCTCATGTAGTGAATATGGTGAGTTTGTCCTGAGTACAACATTGAGGATTCTGTATGTGCTCAAACTGTGATTCATGTCATTGTAGGTTTACTGGAAGGTGTCAGCATTAAAGAAAGCATCAGTTACATCGAGGAACTTATTTACCGCCAGGTTGAAGTTTGTTAATCTCATATCTGCACCGTGTCTACAAAAAACGGATATGCTTGACTGTCATTAATAACTTTGGCAAATTAGTTTTGAAGTTGGTTGTTTTTAGCTAATTTTGCACAGATGCACAGTATACTGTCAGCTGCTTAGTTTTGCAGTTAGAAAATGTCTATTCGACCTAAGTGATTCAAAAATACTGTAGTCATAAACAGTAATTTTTTGCAGTTATTAATGATTGTTCGGTTTTTTTATGTGTGTTGTTGCATTATGAATGTATACGTTGTCTATACACTTGATACTAAACGTTCTTCTTGTTTTCTATTTTGATTTTGAGTGTTCTTAAGTGACCTTGAACAAATGCTTAAGGTTACAAAAACTCTACATAAATTCTAGTTGTTGTCACTAACAGAGATTTTTGCAGTCTTTCTATACGCTGCATATTTATAAATACTGATTGTGAAAATGTTGGAATGCTCTTTCAAGTCATTGAAGTGTTATCTTGTGAAACAAGAAACTTAGCTAACATGTCACTGTCAACATTGTATAACAGTCCTTCCCTTTAAATTTGAAACTAGAAATAATTGCTCACATATTACATCAGACCATTGTAATTGACTTATGCACATCATATAATATATATGCTGTATATTTGACATACAGACAATGAAACCATTTGTTAGTACCTGAAATGACCTTCAAAGGTTATGCAAGGTCATTGGCAATGGCAGATCGCATTAGACCAGAAAAGTAGGCTACATTCATTTTCAGAGAAAATTAGCTGCAATGATGTTTGAGGTCGATCAAAGTCATTGGAATGGTACAGTTCAATAGGCCACATAGCAGTTTGTAATCGTGTAACCATAGTAACTGTTGCCTGTCTTGTATCATTTCTGAGATACTAAACGTCAAATAGATACAATAGGTCATATACGACTTCCGGTTTGTCTGCCATTGTAACTTGTACCATTTTTGAGTTATTAGACATTGAAAAATATTATGACCTTGAAATCTAGGTTAGGAGTCACTCGCTATGCCTACCCCTTACCTCCACTTGGCCACATGTGAGATGTGATGTTGGACTGGAGGAAGGGGAATATTGAAAGAAACGGTCTCTGTGTTACTATTATAATGGTGCACAAAGGTACGAGCAGTTCTTACAGGTCGGTGGACTATATTGGGCTTTGATCTTGCTTGGTTTAGCTCTCTGTCTTCCAAGCGCCTCTGTGTCTTCGGTCTTCACAGTGCCATATATGCAGTGTGTCTCAAAGAAAACTGGACCGCTGTAATTAATATTGCGTAACTTTACCAATTCACAATGTTCACTAATTATTTTTGGCAGAGCTAGAGACCTTATTCAATTCTCAATTCGCTGTGCTAAAAAGTTTTTAAATTTTGCATGTTTCCATAACTTGACACACCTGAACAGAGATTTCTGGGCTGACTTCGAACAACGTGTCATCGACAGGGCACTAAACGAGTGCCAAAACGACTGTGGGCCTGTGTCAATGCCAAATGACAGCATTCAAACACGTATTGTACCTTTTGCTACCGCAAAATATTTTATTATTTTGATAGAAATCCTGTTTGTTTAAAGATTTACATTTTCTGTTTATAAGGCAGCATAAACTGTGGAATGATGCACAGTTAAGGACTGCTATGGTAACTCGCTTCAGCTGGTACTTTGCTGCAAACACAGCTGTGTTTTGACTTTGTGGTTTAATTTAATTAAGAATATTGAGCACATGTTATCTCTGAAATTTTATTTCAATTAAAGAACTTTTGATCGAGTTATATCAAAATATCGTTGGGTCCGGTTTTTTGAGACTGAGACGTCAAGTCATTACCGTTGCTATGGAAACCATGCAGCTGGTTCTAAGCCAATTCAAAAACTTTTTATAGTAGTTAATGGAGAATTGAATAAGGCCTCTCTGTGCCAAAAATAATTAGTAAATATTGTGAATTGGTGAAGTTGACTAACCATCATTCTTCAGTGCTGTGACACTGTTGGTTGGGTCATCTGACCCATAAAATCGTCTCTGAAATGACCTATAATGTGTCGAGTGGGACGTTAAACCCTACTATACCATATCATACCACTCGCCCTGTGACTTTATGCACGATCTGTACATTGCTGACCTCTACAGACCTGGATCTATCGTTTTGCCACTAATATAGTATGGACTATATTCATTCACTTCTTCACATTGAGCCCAGAAGAAAGCTATATAGGGTACGGTAGTGCCGTACTGTCATTCAAGGTCATTGAAATTGGTACCAGTCCATATACATCTTCCTATTAGTTTGCTGCTGTAACTATCAAGATATAACGATTATTGGTGGAAAATGTAAAGTAAAATAAATATGTATTTGTATAGCGTATTTTGTGTACCACACCTGAAGCACTACTGCTTCCCATAGGTTGGTGCTGATCTCCACTAGCTAGTCCGTTCAGCCAGGCATCAGCAAACACGGCAATACCACAGATACGGGCTAGTGTATCACGTGATGTGCCTGTTTACTTCCCCTGATTTCACCGGGGCCTACTCACAGAGGGCGGGCTCAGGCTGAGTAGGCCTGGATGCATGGTTCTGTGCCGAGATGGTTTACCCATTCAAAGCCGTTAACCCATCCAGGCACTAACCAGGCCTAGCATAGAGTAACTACATTGATCAAGTCCAATGTGTTACCACAATTTTTTGCCGTTTTACTCACCCCAGTCTCGTCTGAAGCCCTTGCAAGGGAGTTCTCCTGGGGGCTAGGTTATGGAAGCTCATATAAAATAACTACTGTCCTAGGCTACCCAACGTGTGGTAGACTAAGCTGGCTACCCGTCAGCTTTTTACTGCACGTTAAATACACACTATCGTATCATATCGTAATGGTGAAAACCGCATGATCCTGCAGTCATTAGTTTTGAGTCAGTACCAGCGTGTGACAGTGAGAGAGACTGACAGGCCACACTAAGTTGCGCTCTAGTGTAAGTGGGTGTGGATGGGTATACTCTAAAAGTTTGTTGTATTCCTTATTGTGTGTGCAAACGTTTAAACTTCAGATGTTGTGTACAGCTTGGTTTGGGACTAATGTGTTAAAACCTGTTTGAAGAAAAATGGGCTTGAGTCTCCGTTATGGATGTACCCCAAAAATTATGGGACCCTGTTTATTTATATTTGGCATACAGCTTGGGTTGTGAGATTAATGTAAATAACTCTTTGAAGAAAAAGTGGGCATTGACTACAATATGGTTAGGATTTTCCTCAATCAGCTAACAAGTTGATCGATGTTCGTGACGTCATCAGTTGCTGATCGCAGTCACCAGGGCCACCTAGGGACTGAAAAGTTAATTAATGAATAGAGCAGTTGCCAAACTGCAATTTTGCTGCGTAACTGTAACGTGATTAGGCCTACTGCAAAGCACAGTTTTTCAAATAAGACAAGCTGTGCGGCTAGGTCGCCGCCACAATATGCCCCCGCCCCACCTTGACTTTTGACCTTTTGACCTTGAAGTCGGTGTGGGAGTCGCATGTCACCTGGGGTACCCCTGTGCAAAGTTTCGTCTTCCTAGGCCTTTTGGTTTTCGAGTTAGAGCCGATGTACGCGACATCAGACAGACAGACGGACGGACGGAGGACGGACGCCGATGACTGCTTAATGCCCGCGCCCCCCCTACGAGGCGGGGGCATAATAATATACAGATTATACTTCTCAATGAAATATCCATATGCCTAAAATGCCTTTTTCAGTCAATTGTATATTCTTAATAATGGTAACTAATGTATGCACTTGTTTAGTATATTTGCTAAAAATGCTGCATTCATGTGAAGACAGGCAGGTTCTGACGATGAAGCCGTGGTTCACCAATCACACATTTCTGCAGGCCTAATCCCACATGCTCACATAAATATATCGCAGTTGTGGCCATCAGTGACGGCATACACGTAGGCTAAAACAACATTATTAACTCCATGCCACATTCAACACCAGCTGTCATTGATTAGACTCCCATAGGCCTACCCCCTCCCAGCTGCTGGTCGGCGCATGGAAGGTTTACAGCTGTGTAGCGTGTGGTAGCCTAAACAGGTAATGATCGGACTGTGTGCATAATCACCAGGTGGACGTCCTTTAGAGTTGAAGTGTCTCCAACCAATGATAGCAATTGATCTAACTGTTGATAGAACGTGCTGACATAGTATTCACAGTGATCTGATCACACGCAAATGCTCATTGAGGCAAACCCTAGCTATGGGAGCCCCCCAAAATTTTGTACCCCATATTTTTAAGCTGTTGAACTGTTGAAGCTGGCAACTTTGAGTATCCCATACAGCTTGGGGAGAGTAGTACGTTAAAAAAACTGCTGGAAGCAAAAAAATCGACTTGGATCTGTGCTGAGTGTCTTAAGCTAATGATATCATATTTTGTGTGTAGCTTGGACTTGGGGTGTAACGTGGGTCTGTGCTAGAGGAACATATTGGCCCTGAACAACTTCCCAAGTAGCTGATATCACACACTCGCACGGTAGTGCGAGAATGTTGTAAGGGCGACAACGCAAGTCAATGGAGAAGCCCAAAATTTGACCCCCCGCCACGCCCAAACCCCGTAAGCGATAGTCATACAAATTGGCACAGGTGATTACATCTGTGCAAACGTTCGTCACGATCCGCCCAGGCGTATCGTTTCTGCGCATGCGTGACTTTGCGCACCAA